>OKWO01000097.1_pt1 | contig 50746 bp, 60 predicted proteins | sample 1607221 | NCBI WGS metagenome assembly OKWO01 (sample SAMN07501057, study PRJEB24779) | human gut metagenome | isolation source: stool | host: human infant | place: USA: Pittsburgh, PA | reverse complement strand
TGAAAGACAAATTAATACTAAAAGCTCTGGTTTGCAGTGCTTTTATGTGCAGTCTAAGTGTGGGAACGATGGCTGCAAATGTAAGCACTGATGTAAAAGCTGGGGATACTGAACAAAGTAGCTGGATGGATCGTACGGACATCGGTATTGGGGTACAAGGAAGTCAGAAAGATGACTATCGTGATTATAAGACCGCGGTTAACCCACGTCATCTTAGCACCCCGGTAGTATTTCACAGTGAGCATAGTGCTAAACAAAAAATTAAAGCACAATATTTTATAGAAACTATACAACCTGTAAAGCGTTATGATGATAAGTCTAAATCTGTATTATTCGTACAAGGACGTTTAGATGGAAATGGTGGGGATAAAATAAATACTCGAGCCTATTGGTATGGTGGTGACGGTGTTAGAGCTTTAGAACAACCTTCTTATTATGATAAAGGTGAAACTATCGAACATGATTCTCTTGGTGTAGTTGCTAGTATTGGTGTTGGTTATCGTCGACTTAGTGAGCATGAGCATGCTTATGTTGGTGGAAATCTATTCTATGATTATGCCGTTAAGGATAAACTCTCTCGTGTTGGGGCGGGGATGGAATATGTTTCTGGTTTAAATACGATTAGTGCTAATGTGTATCATGGCTTATCAGAGAAAAAGACAGAACCATATCCTTTCTGGAATGGTCTTACTATGATACCTGGAGCAGATTTATTTCATGATACAATGCCAGGTGATCCATTAGCGGATACGCATAATGGAATGCTCCGATATCGATATGCCTATGAACATGTTTTAGATGGTTTTGATATACGATATACACGAGATTACAAGAATGCTCGTTGGGTTTCTACCTATATAGATACATATCAGTGGAAAACAAAAAGTCCAAGCGAACATCCTGAAAATATGTTCTATATTAATCAACATAAGTGGAATTCTATACATGGTGTTAAGGTGGGAGCTAAATTGAATGTAACGCCACACCTTTCTGTTGATTTAGGATTTAACAAGAGTAATATTACCTCTGTGGAGCCTTATGTATCTGTTATGTATACATTAGGTAAATCTAGATATGCATACTTTGGCGGGAAGCATAGTGAAGATACTATAACTACAGCGCGCTCTAAAATGCTCAATAAGGTTAAACGTAGCGATATGGTTGTTGAGTCCTATTGGGAACAAAACTATCGTGAATATCCATGGGATCATATATAAGTATATAATAATGGTTTTGATACCATAATAAATAACTTCATATAGCATATTTTAATTGGCGCTTAGTTTTCTTAAAGAATTCAAGTGCCAATTTTATTTTCCATTTTAATATAATTTGGAGTATATTCAAGTATACTGGATATAAATGGCTATTATATACGATTTTTGATGTATAATTCTTATTTCTATATATTTTGGAAAAATTCATCAAAAAATTAGAAAAAAGTACTTGCATAATATTAGTGCATCATGTTAATATATACGAGTAGTCAACGAGAGTTGATACGCGGCCCCGTGGTGTAGCGGTTAACATGTCGCCCTGTCACGGCGAAGATCGTCAGTTCAAATCTGATCGGGGTCGCCATTTTTTTTTACAAAAAACATGCCTCGGTAGCTCAGTCGGTAGAGCAACGGACTGAAAATCCGTGTGTCGACAGTTCGATTCTGTCCTGAGGCACCATTTTTGTATTCCACGCGGTTGTGGTGGAATGGCAGACACGCCATCTTGAGGGGGTGGTGAGCGTACGCTCGTGAGGGTTCAAGTCCCTCCAACCGCACCAAGCTGATTAAATAAGGGCTTACAGGTAATTCTGTAAGCCCTTATTTTTGTTTGACATCATAAAGTCTTGCGTGGTTTGACATCATTTTGACATCAGAATATTTTAGAAATACGTTCTACGATGTCATCTTTCATTTTAGGTGTCACATGTGAGTAGGTATCCATCGTTTCTTGGAATGAAGCATGTCCTAGACGTTCCTGTATGGCTTTCATATTGGCCCCATTTTCAATGAGAAGGGTGGCGTGGGTATGTCTAGTACCATGCATAGTAAAAGATGGTTTACCGATTAAATTGGCGTATTTTTTACATAGCTTGCTGACTTCATCAGGACAACGAGGACCGCCTTTTATACCAGGAAATACAAGATTATTATTAATCCAGTTCATTGTTTTTATTCTGCGCTTGTCTATGACTATTTTATGCTTCATAAGTTCCTGAAGTGTTTCCGTATCAATGGCAATAATCCGTTTTGAGGATGCCGTTTTAGTTGTATTGGATATAACTGCAGTAGATCCGATTTTGAGTGCTGTTTGTGAAATAGATATAGTTGATTTCTTAAAATCGATATCAGACCATCGTAAGCCTAATAATTCAGACCGCCGCATACCTGTTGCAAATGCTAATTTAAAGAGTGCATGATGTTCTGTATTCGATATATTCGATAAAAAGTCTTTAACCTCATCTACAGATAAGGTAACCATATGACGGACTTTAATCTGTTTTGGCCTGTCTATGTTTTTCATGTAGTTTTTAGGGATGATGTCATCTTTTACCGCCTGCTCTAATATGGAGCCTAGAATTGTCATGGTGTAGGATATAGTCCTTGATGACAATCCGTTTATTGATTCAAAGACATACCGTAATGTATTAGGTTTAATTTCGGCTAACTTCACGCCACCGATTTTATCCCTGATATAGCGATTGATAATACCAGTATAACTTTGATAGGTGGCAGGGGTTATGGTCTTTTCTTTTAGTTGTAACCATATATTAATCCAGGTGTTTAATGAAATAGTATCATCGAAATTAGCACATGATTGATTTGTATTTACGTATTTCTCCATAGCTTCTATGGCCGCTTTCCTGGTAGTGCCATAAAAGAATTTACGCTTACCGTTGATGGTTTTCGATACCTGGTATCGTCCATCGGCTCTCTTTTTTGCCATAAAAATAACCTCCTTAGCTTAAATTTGGGTATAAGAAATAAGCCTTAGAGGTTTTGTGGTATAATAATAGTGTTCTTTGGTATATGCCTCTAAGGTGTGTATCATGGCCCCTATTCTGTTGGTAGCAGAGTAGGGGCTATTTTTTATTAGTTTTGTGTTTTAGGCGTGTACTTACCAGTGCGCTGTGCATTTCCTAGGGTACCCATAGCTTCTAGATACCCATAAGTATTAGGTTGTAATTCAACGCGTTTAGGCTTCTTAATAAATGAATGGAATATAACTCGACCGGATCTACCATCGTAGAATGTAGTTTCTCCCCTTATGTGTAATTACACATTAAAATGATGATAAAAGTCGATATTTTCTAATTCCGAATCATCTATATGTGACCTACGAACCATTCGTTCGACAAGGTTCACGTGTTCATCTAAGTAAAAATCATCATTAATAATATGCATTAATTCATGTTTAATTTCCTCTCTCATGCGATCATGAGGGAGGTTTTTGTTTATGTAGATGTTATGAGTATCTACATCTTCACATTCCTCTGACACAGCATTGGCATGTGGCAAGTCGCAGTAAATCAAATTTACAACCAACGATAACACTCTCCCTTGTGTGTATTATTTGTGTTTAGATTTTAAGAACTCTATGTATTTGACTGTTTCTTCCATGTCCTCTTTAGACATATCTTTTGCAGCGGAGAAGAGCATACGAGCCCCTGGACGTGTGCGTAGGTATTCCGCAAATTCGGCGGCTTCTGCATTTGTATAATATCCACCCTCTACATGTTTTTCTACTAATTCAGATTTATTTACACCAAAATAATTGGCCATCATCTCAATTTTATCTATCCTTGGATAAGTATTTCCTTTTACCCAATCGGTAAAGGTAGTGTATTTAAATCCTAAATCAGAACATATTTTGTTTCTATCGATTCCTCGACTATCCATTAAGCGTTGGATGTTTTCAGCCATAATAGCCTTGTTACCTAAATCACTCATAAAAACCTCTTATATTGCAATATATCAATTAATATACCTATATATTACGATAAATTCGTAACAAAATCAATATTTTACGGAAATTTTACGATAATTTATGTTTGTTTTATGGACATTACGGATAAACCGTAGTAAAATGATGATAGTAAACAAGGGATTGTTACAAAAGGAAGGAGGGATTCTATGAAGTACACACTCAAAATGTTACGAGCGTCAAAAAATTGGTCTCAAGTAACAGCAGCGCAACAAATCGGAGTATCTGTAGATACATGGGGGAATTGGGAGCGTAAACGTTCATTCCCTGATGTTCTGCACATTCAAAGGATACAGGAAGTGTTTAATGTAGCTTATGATGATATTATTTTTTTATAATGAGTTACGGTTAAACCGTTACACAAGATAGAGTTAATAGGAGGTGTAAACAAAATGACTGTTGTTATTAATGCAGAGACAAGTACCAAAGAACAACTCAAGGAAATTGTAAAGCTTATAGATGAATTAGAAAAAGAGCACACTTGTGAGTGCACTCTTAATCTAGTCTTACGCTAATTATTTTTTAAAGGAAATATACACAATATCATCGGAATGTAACAGATGGATTGTATTACCAATAAAAGTATATTGCGTTTGATATAGCTTAAAGTTTTCAAAATCAGTAATATCAATTGCTTTTACGTAGGTAGACTCATGTTGGCGTATGAGTTGTAAGTTATCAATTCCGATATATTCGCCATCCTTTAATTTGATAGTCGCTTGCATATAATCACCTCCTTTCAAGGTGATTATATCAAAAGTATTTATTGTGTCGAAAGGAGATTATCATGACAGAAAATACAATACTGAATACTGATATGTTTACAAAAATAGTTATTAAAAACGAAGACGACGATACAGTAGTCGCCGTTATTACTGCTGATGATGTTGAACCGGCGCCGCATTATATTGCTGTATTAACTCCTAAGTATAAGTAGCCTTTTTAGTGAATGAAATATTGATAAGGAGGGCTCAATGGATAGAAGCAAGCTATGTATCACTGTTGATGAAGCTGCTGAGTTGGCTAGTGTAGCACCAGCTGTGATTCGCCAATGGGCGGAAGACTTTGATTTTCCGTCAATGAAAATCGGACAGCGTGGTGGTAAACGCTTAATTCATTTAGATTCGTTTAATGCCTGGCTAGCGAAACGATGCCAGGCAAGAATAGGAGAGTGAAAGATGAATAAATTTATCATGATAGCGTCCCTTATAATGTTCGGGTTGCTAGAGGGTTCAGATGTACAAGGCTTTGTCATACCTGATCTAGTAATGGCCATAGGGATATTATGGGCGAGCGCCATGTTGCTATATGTAGTTAAACATGGAGGTGAATAATGGAACCATTAATGCAAGCATTATTTTTGGCTGTATTCATGCTGGTTAGTTGCATGGTGTTTGTTTCTCTGTTTGTATTGTTGCCCTTTTGGTTCTAGGAGGTGATATATGAAGCGTGTTAATTGTTTAAAATGTGGCGTACGGATTATCCCATATACCTATAGCTATATATTCGATGAAGTAAATCGAAAAGCTATTAGGGTGTGTAAGAGATGCCATGACGAACACATTAAAAATAAATGTAAAAAAGCCCGTACTCACGGCAATGAGATACGAGCTCTAGTTAAATAACCAAGTTAATTGTAACACATTAAGTCGTTACTAAAAAGGAGGTATTATGCCTGAACTTGTAGCAAAGAAAAAATCAAAACCAGCTATAAATACATTTGATTTTAGCTTCTTTGAAAAACATAACGGTAAACATGATAGAGCTATGAAAGTTGCTATTGTTACATGTAAGAGCTATATCAAATTATCAATGATGGCCTATCGGAAAATTAAAGGCCCAGAGTATTTCAAGGTCGGTATTGATATTAACAACAGAGTAATATGTGTATCCCCTGCAGTGGAGACCGAACCATTTGTGATTAAACCGACGGCGAGTCAGATTGAACGCAGATGCATTTTTATTACTCAAAAGCGAGCTGTCATTGATAAGTTGATAAAACTAGGAATGCCAAAAGTTGTAGAAGGTCAACTAGTTGATGGAGAACTAATATTTCGATTCTAAAGGAGATTAAATCATGGAAAATCAAAATATCTTAACTATTAAATTTAATACATTGGATGATCTAGCAGTGCAAGTAGCAGATTGGAATGAACGATTAAATCATCAATGCCAAGGCCAATGTATGTCGGAAAAGCCAATTGTTAAAGTAACGTCAGGCACCAGTCTTGAACTAGCAGAGAGTAAACTCGAGGATACATTCAAGAAAGCAATTCAAAAGGGGAGTAAGAAGATTGCAGAAGGTATCAATCAACTTGAAGCTGAAGGTTGTAAAGTGAAAATCTTAGAAAATGAAGTGACAGCGCCTGCAGACGATGTTCCTGTAACAGATTTCGAAGGTAAGCCAACAAAAACTAAAAAAGAAGAAAAGGTTGAGCCGGTAACAGAATCGGTTGTAGAACCTGCTCCTGCTGAAACACCAACTGAAGAACCAGCTACTATTGAAACGCCGGAACAGGATGCAGTATTAGATGTAACTGATGAACCGGTAGATAAAAAAGCATTCTATAAAGAATTCCGTGAATGGATGGGTGAGGACGGCGTAAAAGCAAAAAAAGCACTTGCAATTTTTGGCAAGCATGGTGTTACTCGTCCATCTAGTGACTCATTAACAGATGATCTTATCACTGATTTGAAATCTATCATGGCAGGGGAGGAATAATATGTCTAAGCAACAATTTAAAGCACAAGCTGATATCTGTAAAAAGGCATTGGATACATTACATAAAGCAATTGAACTTGACCCTGTTAATGTCGAGGAATACGAAGCTGGTATCGCGTATACCGAGGGTGTCATGAAAGCATCCAATGCTATTGTAAAGGCTTGTGAAATCGTAGAACCTACTAAAAAGCAAAAGGAAGAGCCTAAAGCGGAGAAAGCTGAAACTAAAAGCAAGAAAGTAAAGACTACGGCTAAAAAGTCTAAGCCTAAAGAAGAACCAAAGCCAGTGATAGAAGTAGAGCCTGCACCTGTTGAAGAGAAGGAAGCAGAAGACCTATTCGCTATGTTTGGTGATTAAAGGGGGTATTCACTGTGGAGATTGTATCCAGTACCTATATTCACAAAATGTTCGATAGTGTAATTCTAGAGGCTCCTTACGGTGCGGAATATACAACTATACACCATATCGATTGTGGATTTACGTTTGGAGGCAGCTGGCAACGTAGATATTCATATCAGAATGGATATGTTACTGGCTCAAAATACTATACCTGTCCAAATTGTCGAGCTTCTTCTAATCCTTATGATCATAAAATTTACTTCTCTATAAATGATGAGAGCGTATATCCTGTATCGGCTTATGTCGAGGTTATCAATTACAAGCATTTTCTGGATTTGAAGATTCGATATCAAGCTATCCAGCTTTTCTTTGATGGCAAAAAAAATGACTTAGGGATGTGTACAGAAACATTGCGATTCGACTTCAAGAAACGTAAGGCAACATTTATTGATAGATTTAGAATCCATCATGAACTGACTGTTGACTATATTCGTGAGAACGAGATTATGCCGGTACTGAAGTTCTTTGGCGATTCATACGCCATGACAGATTTTAACCGGAAGTATTTAAACAAAACATTCAAGGCGTTACGGCTAATGTTTGAAAAACGATTGAAGGAAACTTACGGATATGGAACAAAGGATGTATATGTAGCACCAGGTGCTACGGAAGAAAACGGCTACCATTTTACGATGCTACTCAATATGATTCTGAAGCTATCGGCACCTGATATGCCTAGCATTGTTAGCTTGATGAAACAATATGTATATTGGACTAATGCTTACTGCTTATATCGATATACAAATATCCCTTTTGAAGATGATGTGTTAGTGGCTACAAGAAAAGGTATGAATTTTCAAGCAGCGCTTAGACAATCATATAAGGCTCCTAACAGTAGAGCCTTGCGGAAGCGTATGGTTGATGATCCATTAAGCGTATATATGTCTGATGTCCTAAATCTCTTTAGTGACGAAAATTGCAGGTGCACTATTCTTACATTAAAGCGTACTAGAGCTGATGACACAGATCCATATGTTGGTAAGGCTCACAATGCTAATGATATACGTAAGGCGATGAGATTAAAAAGTCCACATGCAATGTTTATGTGGCAACAATTAATTAACCGGTGCGGTGAACCTACCATATTACGTTGGCTATTAGGTGAGGACATTCGTGTTATAGAAGATTGTGTGGATATGCACGCCAAACTCGAGCCCAAATATCAAGAGGCATTATGGAAGAAACGATTCAAGTTGAAGAACTTCCATGACGAAGTAATCAACATATTCAACAAGCAGGAATATGGAGATGTAATATTACCTGCTCAACCTCAATTACAAGCTGATATGAATGGGATGCACTTTATGGTGCCAAAGACTGCAGCTGATTTAATGACATATGGAAAGCGATTGAAGAACTGTGTAGGTTCATATCGTGACCGTGTCATTCAAGGGCAAGCAGCAATTGTGGTTGTCACGGATGATGACATGAATCCTATTGCATGCCTAGAGTTAGCCACTGGTAATAAGGTTAAAAAGGGTCAACCTAAATTTAATCATCTAGTGCAAGCGAAGTTATTCGCGAATGCACAACTAAAAAAAGACAATAAAATTCACTCTACAGTGATGAAATGGGCCAATCGTTTAAAGATTGAACCTCACACTATTGATGTGGACGCTAATGTTGTATAGGAGATCACTATGAAACTCACAAAATTAGAATTACTAAATTTTAAAGGTTTGAAAGCCTTTACTATAAATTTCAACGGTGATGTTATTATCCGCGGGGATAATGCTACCGGCAAGACGACTGTATTTGACTCCGTATGTTGGTTGCTATTTGGCAAAGATAGCCTGGATAGGGCTGATTTTGAAATCAAAACATTGGATAGGGGCGAACCTATCCATAAAGTTAATCATGAAGTAACAGGAACCTTTACATTAGATGAAGGTGGTACTGTTGAGCTTAAACGTGTCTATCGTGAAAAGTATTCATCCCCTCGTGGTGGTGAAGTCACTATGACAGGTCATACGACAGACTACTTTGTTGATGGCGTTCCTAAAAAAGAAAAGGAATATAAGGAAATTGTAAATTCATTAGTTGATGAAAATATTTTCAAATTAATTACTAATCCGTTGTATTTCAACGAAACATATTCCTGGCAGAACCGCAGAAAGCTATTACTTGAGATGTGCGGAGATATATCAGATGAGGATGTTATTGCAGAATATAGTGAACTAAAAGCATTAACTGATATCTTATCAGGTCATAGTGTAGACGATCATCGAAAGGTAGTAGCGGCTAAGAAAGCCGCCATCAATAAAGAGCTGGATATGATTCCAGTTCGAATTGATGAGGCCTTGCGTGGTAAGCCTACCATTGATACTCCTCGAGACGTTCTTATTCAGGAGATTAGCTTAGCAACTACAACGCTAGAAACTCTAGAGGCAGACAAAGCATTATTAGTGAATGGACATGCGGTTGTTGATACTAGAGCGGAGCTTAGAGATGTACAACGTCGATTGATGGCTCGTGAAAGTGAACTGCAGATGGAATATAAAAAACAATCTGCGTTGAAGTCGAATGAATACGATATGGTTGTTTCTGAACTTAACAATCTATCTTCTAAGGTTGAGAGCACCAAGCATCGCCTTGATACATCAAATAGGGATATTCAACGTATCGAGAGTGTTATTGACGAGCTGATGCATCAACGTCAGCAGGTCAACGAGGATGCATTTGTAATGGATATCGATGAGGCTTGCCCGACCTGCGGACAAAAACTTCCTGCAGAGCAAATTCAAGCCGCACGTGAAAAAGCTGAAACGAAGTTTAACCTTAGAAAATCTAAGCAATTAGAAGAACTTAATCAGTCTATTGAACTGAAGCAACAAGACATTGAGAATATTAAAAAACGAGATGCCGGCTTAGAGCCTGTTGAAACTTTAGAGGCTCTTATTAAGGCGAAAGAACTTGTTAAACAAACCATAACTGATGAAATTGGACAGCTAACAGCTCCAGTGCTTGATGATGATTCTATATATGCTGATTTAAAAGCAGAAGAGTTTATGCTGCAGATGAAACTCGATGAATCTAATACAGATCATTCTGAAGAAATTGCAGACATAGACAAACGTATTGCTACAACGAAAGAACACCGCTTTAACCTTGAAACTGAATTGAATAAATACGAAGAGGCTAAACGGATTGATACTCGTGTAGCAGAGCTAGAAAGTCAACAGGCTGAATTAGCAGCAGAAAAATCAAAGCTCGATGAAGCCTCTTATCTGATGGATGAATTCGTTAAGGCCAAGGTTAATATGCTGGAAGATGTTATTAACTCGAGATTCAAACTAGCACGATTCAAGATGTTTAATGTTATGTTGAACGGCAACGTTGAGGAATGTTGCGAAACCACCTATAAAGGGGTTCCGTATCGCAGCATGAATAACGCTGCACGGATTAATATAGGTCTTGATATTATCAACGCATTAACTAGCTATTTCAAAGTGAATGCTCCGGTGTTTATTGATAACGCTGAAGCGGTGACTGAGTTTGTTCCTGTAAATAGTCAAACCATTAAGCTCATTGTTGATGAATCAGAACCACAACTAGTGGTTAAGGAGGTGTGAGTATGACTGACTTACAAATTTTTAATAATGATAGATTTGGACAAGTTCGGATTATTCCGGTAGATGGTGAATTAATGTTTGTCGCTAAGGATGTATGTGATTGTTTAGAAATTACAAAGCACCGAGATGCAATCAGTCGACTAGATTCTGATGAAAGGGGGTCGGTTAAACTGGACACCCCTGGAGGAAAACAAGATATTGCGGCTATTAACGAATATGGGCTATATAGCCTGGTGCTTTCAAGTCGAAAACCTGAAGCCAAGGAATTCAAACGTTGGATTACGCATGATGTAATCCCAGCTATTAGAAAAACTGGTTCTTATTCTATGGTGATTCCGCAGACATTGCCTGAAGCCCTTAGAGCATATGCTGATGAGGTAGAATCACATAATGCAACGAAAGCAATTGTAGCACAACAAGAACAGCAGATTGCGGAGTTTAAACCGGTTAAGGATTACGTGGATAAAATTCTCTCAAGTAAATCCTGTTTAGCGATTACTCAAATTGCAGCTGACTATGGCCTTAGTGCTCAAGAGCTAAATAAGATTTTGCACGAAGCCGGTCTGCAACGTAAGGTTGGTGATCAATGGATTCTGTACAAGCAACATATGGCTAAAGGTTTCACCAAATCAGAAACCTTTACATTCTGCAGAAGTGATGGTCGCTTAGATTCAAAAATCACGACTAAATGGACGCAAAAAGGCCGATTAGAAATTCACAGTATCTTAACTAAATTAAACATCCACGCTGTATGTGAAGACGTAGCATAGGAGGCGCACAATGGGAGAAATTGCGAAAGCGCAAACACAATTACAAACTCAATCATTGAAGACTTTAGTATCGAGTGAGTCTATAAAAAAACGATTTAATGAAATACTAGGGAAGAAGTCAGCAGCATTTGTATCTAGTTTGATTTCTGTTTCTAATAATAATGAACTCTTAACTAAGGCAGACCCTACGACTGTAGTTACTGCTGGTATTATGGCAGCTACACTAGACCTTCCTATTAATCAAAATTTAGGATTCGCTTATATTGTTCCATTTTATAATGGCAAAAAGAAAATTTATGAAGCCCAATTTCAAATGGGATACAAAGGGTATATTCAGCTAGCCATTAGAGCTGGCAAATACAAAAAGATTAATGCCATTAAAATCTATGAAGGTGAAATAAAGAAACGGAATCGACTAACAGGTGAATTCGAATTAGGGGACCCTACCGGGGATGCTGTTGTTGGATATATGGCCTATTTCCGATTAGAGAATGGGTATGAACAATACCTATACATGACTAAAGAAGAAATGGAAGCACATGCTAAAAAGTACTCTCAAACTTATAAAAAAGGTTTTGGACTTTGGAAAACTGACTTTGATGCGATGGCTATTAAAACCGTACTTAAACAGTTGCTAAGCAAATATGGTATTTTGTCTGTTGAAATGCAGAATATGGCGAACGCTCTCGCTTCAGATGGCGCTGTTATTCGCGATAATGATGGCGAACTCACACCTGATTTTGAAGGAGAAACCATCGACGTTCAATCTGATGTAGCTGAAACTATTGCTAATAACGCAAATTCAGAAACGATTGATATTGAACCTACTCCTACAAGTGAATTCGTAGATCCTGAAACAGGCGAAGTCGTCCATATGTTTGGTGATTAATTGTGATTAGTATTCAAGCATTCGGTAGTAGCTCAAAAGGGAACTGCTACCGAATCAAAACCTCAACTAATGGGGATGAATTATTACTAGATGCAGGGTTAGCATTTAAAGACATACAGCGATATTGTCGATTTAATTTTGTGCATCTGTGCGGTGTGTTAGTGACTCATCAACATGGAGACCATTGCAAGGCCGTTCCTGATTTATTAAAACTCGGACATCGCGTATACATGCTAAAAGATACAGCTGAGGCTATCTATGTTGCCGGACATCATAAAGTGGTCTATATAACGCCTAAGATTCAATTTTCTATTGGCAATTTTACTATACTACCATTTGAATTAGAGCATGATGTTCCGAATGTTGGGTTTTTAATTACTGATGGTGAAGAGAAACTCTTATATATTACCGACACCTATTATTGTCGGTACACATTTAAAGATGTGAATCATATCATGGTCGAGTGTAATCATTCATATGAAATCCTAAACCAACGCGTTGACGATGGATGCCTACATGAGAAACGCATGGAACGATTAATTCAATCCCATTTTTCGTTAGAGAATGTTATTAAATTTCTAAAGTCTATGGACCTTACTAAGTGCCAGGACATTCGACTACTTCATTTATCCGATGAAAACTCTGATGCAGCTATGTTTAAGCAAGCTGTTGAAGCTGCCACAGGTAAATATGTAGTCGTAGAACAAGAAAGGAGTCCATTATGATTGTTAAATCTATTCAAATTACAGATAACGATATCAATATCGCCTATCAGAAACCATCTGCTACAGGCCTGACAGATGTCTTTACCATCAAGTCTAAAGATGACCCACGGCCTGAACTCATGCAAGCTTTCAGCCGACTACAGGCTATTATGAAAAAGAACTTTGAATTCTTGGAAGAGTTTAACATCCCATTTGTCGTAAGGTCATTCAAGTTTAAATATGGCGTTATCGAGGACGTGGTGGAGAAAGTCAGCGTTGAAGGCATTATACAAGATGCAAACTCTACTGATGAACTGAAATTCAAGACTGATTGGTTGTCGGTAGAGTATGCAGATCGTACATTTGCTATTTCAGTGCAAGACTTAATTGATGAATGTGTAAGGTTTATTGCTGGTAAACGTGCACAAGGCAATTTATTTACAAACGAGGAGTAATAGATGGCTAAAGATGTATATTACTTCAGCCACGATGTAAATGCCAGTAATGATCCTAAGATAGTAGCAATGGAATCGCAGTTCGGAGTTATTTCATATGCGTGGTGGTGGAAATTAATTGAAAAGCTAGCTTCATCTGATGACTATAAATTGCCTTTCAAGAAATATACATTCATCGCTCTTGATAAAGAATTAGGAATTCTGAACGAAAACGAACGACCGTTCAACGAAAACGAACGACCGTTCAACGAAAACGAACATAACTTTTTTTGTTCGAACGAGTCGTTTTTGTTCATAAATTCGTTGATTCATGATTTTGAATTGCTTGATTGCGATGACGAGTACTTTTGGTCTCCAAGTTTAATTCGCAGGCAAGAAGAACGCAGAAGCAAGTATGAAAAAAAGCAGGAACAGCGCAGGTTAGCAGGCATTAAAAGTGGCGAAGCGCGAAGAAAAAAGGAACAAAAACGAACGGTCGTTCAACGAGATTCAACGGTCGTTGAACAAAACGAACAAAAGGAAAGGAAAGAAAAGGAAATTAATAATATAGAGAGAGATACGCGCGCGCGTGAAGATGAAAATCCTCTATCTATGTTTGACGATGATGAAGTAAAAAATAAACCTATTTACGATTTGTACATGAAAGCAATCGGAGATGTATCACCTGTCATTAAAGACCGATTAGATGATCTGGTTGAGTCTTATGGGAAGGAACGAGTTATTGTTGCTATCAATACCACAGCTGATAATGGCGGTAATAGTATCAAGTATGTTGAAACTGTCACGGCAGGGAATCTAAAGAAGGAGGTGCAGAAAGATTTTGGAGCAAGTAAACATAACGGAAATGCTAGAAACGTTTCTCGAAAAAAGGAAGAAGTCGACTGGCAAGCAGAGTATGAACGAGTCCACGGTAAAGGATGAGTTTTTCTATCCTGTGTATGATAAGCCTGTAGTGATTAAGAATGATGTTAATGGCCATTATGCTGCAGTTGGTATCCCTCGGCGATACTATGATATGGATTTCGGATGGTTACGTAAGCATGGCAGCTTCCCTAAAGAGAATTCTGACGCATATGCTGTAGTAAAACAGTATGTGGATAACCTAGAGGCAAATCTTAAAAGTGGCAAAGGATTGATTTTAAGGGGCCCTGCTGGCACTGGAAAAACTTCTATAGCAGTTAGTATTCTGAAAGAGGTTCTAGCGCTAAAACAGGGCTGTATGATGATTTCTATGCCTAGTCTATTTGACATTATGCTCACCTTATCTAATGGTGATAGAGTTGCGTTTTTAAATTATGAACAAAAGCTCAGGAATATTCCTCTGTTGCTATTAGATGATTTTGGAGCGGAGTATTCTAAATCTGATTGGGTGCACACAAAAGTTGAAAGCATTATTATTGGCCGATACCATGATATGAAGCCAGTTATACTGACAACTAATTATAATAACGACCAAACAAAAGACCATTATAGCGAACGAGTGATTGATAGATTACGCGGCAAAGATTATGAAGAGGCTATATTTTGGGGAGACTCGCACAGATGAAGATTATCCTACGTTGTCAGTTTCGGTTTAGAAAGAAAACACATGACAGGTTCCCTACCTTGAACGAGTACATTGATTGTGAGCGTGGTTCGACCATAGCGGCGGCTGCTATGAAAAAGAAATGCACCGAGCAGGTCAAAGAACAATGTCTATCACAACAGATAGAATCGGTTGAGGGTAAAGTAGACCTGTTATTTGAATGGCACTCATCAACCAGGCATGATCCTGATAACGTAGCTTTTGCTAAGAAATTTATTCTTGATGGACTACAAGCTGCTGGAGTGCTAGAAAACGATAATAGGAAATTCATCGGGACTATGGCTGATGAGGTTATAAATGACGATGATGATTTTGTGATTGTACATATCACAGAACATATGAGTATATTCCTATAGTCGCTAATAGCCATAAAAAACAAAATTTTATATGTATAAGAACGTTTTAATGCGTTAATGAGTGAATCTTAATAAAGCTGGAATAAAACACAATACGGACTAAAATAAAGCGTAAAGGGGGAGATGCATTTGAATGAATGCGAAATTGAAAAAATCACTAGGTTGGCCACTGAGGTGGCCACCAAAACCTACTATGAATTAGCCAAGCAAGAAAATGCACAGCTAGGTCGCAAACTTCGACACAACACGATCAAGCTGCTTAAGCATTATAGTCAATTACAGTCATACGTAGACAATGCTATCACGGATTCGACACAAGCCGAGGATATATGGCTCAATGAACTGTTAATTGATATGTTTGACGATAAAAGCATTGTGAAAGTAAATGCGATTGTCAAAAGCAAAGAAAAAACAGCATTGATGATGAGGCATGTGAATAACATGCTCGATATCTATGCTGAGAAGTGTAATACAAAGCAATTTAAGTATTGTGAGTGTATGCGCAGGTATTATATTGATGGAGAAACATTAGAAGAGATTGCAGAATCGTTCCCTGAAAAGCCTGATGTTCGTACCATCAAACGTTATATTGCAAGAGGTATTGAAGAGTTATCAGTTTTGCTATGGGGCGTTATTGGATTAAATACAAAGCTAGCCTGAAAATTGTCCCAAAACTGTCCTAGACCTGTCCTTCTTGACAGTTTATAATGATAGTGTGAGTTAATAGGGAAACGATTAATCTCTCTCTCGACATAGTGAATACCTAGAACACAAAAGCGAAAAAGCCCTTGCTTCGGCAAGGGCTTTTTGCTATAGGGTAGCTAATCCTATAAGACAGTGCGATCGCAACAGGATGCAAGTTAATGGCAAGTTATATACTAAACGTAAATAACAAACGCGCGTTTACCGTAGTCACGAGCATAACGGCGTTTACCAGTCTTAGGGTCTGTTACATATGCAACAAATTTCTTTGTGCCACGTTTAGACCCGCTTTGAGATGTATTAGACATATTAGCTTTTCCTTTCATAAATTTCTCTGAAGAGATTTATGGCGGGCCCGCACTATTTATATTATAACCATTATTTATTGATTAAACCAGTATTGAGATGTAAATGAAAAAGACCCCGGAATCCGGGGTCTTTTTCTTAGACGGAACAAGTAAACTTGTTTTGAAATAAAATGAGTTGTAGCTAATAACTCAAAGCATCCCTTATACGTCTAAACATCTCACTAACATAATATCACTAAAATATAAAAAATCAATTGTGGGATTGCAGAAAAGTTTACTTTTATTTTATAAATAAAAAATAGAACGAATATTCCATACTAGATATTGTTTTTATAAAACAATATAACAATATATAGTATATTATGATGATAAAATCGAATATGGTTATGCAAAAGAAGAATGGAACGAGGTGAATACGATTGACAGATGTGTATTGTGAAAAGAGGCGATGCCTTAATAATGTGAAAGGTTGGTGTAAGGCCAATGGAATTCATATAGACCATATGTGTAAATCGTATGCGCCATCACATTCGTTGGTAAAAACAAAAACCGCAAAGGTTCATAAGGAGTGCGGTAAATATAAGCAAAATAAAGGAGTGCTGAAATAATGGCAGATAACATTATGATCCATTGCGCGTATACAGATTTAGTAGATATTACCTCTGTAGTTCCAAACCCTAGAAATCCTAACCATCATAGTGATAAACAAGTAGAGTTGTTAGCCAAAGTGATAAAAGCACAAGGTTGGCGAGCTCCGATTACGGTGAGTAACCGTTCTGGGTTTATTGTAAGAGGCCATGGGCGGTTAATGGCTGCACAATTATTAGGCCTAGATACTGTTCCAATTGACCGGCAGGATTATGAAAGCGAAGCTGCAGAGTATGCAGACCTGATTGCAGACAATAGAATCGCCGAACTATCAGATATCGATAATACCTTATTAGGAGAGTTATTAGCTGATACGGGAGATTTTGCTGAGTTCACAGGTTATTCTGACGATGATATAGCTAGCCTATTAAACCAGGTAATGGCAGATGAAGTTCATGAGGATGATTTTGATGCAGAAGAAGCTATCAAATCAATTAAAGAACCTATGACAAAATTCGGTGATGTATGGATGCTAGGTGAGCATATGTTATTGTGTGGCGACTCAACAAAGACAGAATCTCTTGATTGTCTACTGGGGGGGGGGGGACGTTGTTGATATGGTATTTACAGACCCACCGTATAACGTGGCCTATGAGGGAGGTACAAAGGAAGCCCTTACCATTCAAAACGATAATATGTCAGATGCTGAATTTGATATATTTCTTGATGATGTATTCGCTTTGGTTAACAAAGCATTGAAACCTGGTGGCGCGTTTTATATCTGCCACTCTGATAGCTGTGGAGGTCAATTCAGGCGTGCGATTCGAGATAATGATTTACTTATCAAACAATGTCTCATTTGGGTTAAGAATACATTTGTAATGGGGCGCCAAGATTACCAGTGGAAACACGAACCAATTCTATATGGATGGAAACCTGGTGCTAGTCATAAGTTTTATGGTGGCAGAAAACAATCTACTGTGATTGATGACAATCTTCCTCTTGAAATCGAAAAAGATGGAAATGACTATATTCTTCATTTTTCTAATGAAACGGACCATATTGTAGTAAGAGTGCCTGGGTATGAAATAGAAGTTAATAATGGTACTGAATGTGATTCTATATGGCGATTTAATAAGCCATTAAGAAATGGTGAACATCCGACGATGAAACCGATTGCATTATGTGCACAGGGAATTAAGAATTCATCAAAACCTGGAGAACTTGTATTCGAACCGTTTGGTGGCTCAGGGTCTACTTTGATTGCCTGCGAACAAACAAAGCGCAGATGTAGATGCATTGAATTAGATCCTAAATACTGTGATGTAATAGTAAAGCGGTATATCGAATTTATTGGAAGTAATAAAAATGTATATGTGATTAGAAATGGGCAACGCTTAGAATTTTCTGAGGTTGCCCAATAGTTTTTGTAAACAACATGAATTGAGTGAGGTGGTGCTGCCATGTGACGACACATCAGCAAGCGCACAAGGACTACCTAAACGGCATGAAGTATAAGGATATTGCCGAGAAGTATGGGGTGTCATTGGCGACTGTTAAATCGTGGAAGACACGCTATGGGTGGTTCCGCGATACATTAAAAAAAAGTATGCATACAAAAAATAAAAGTACGCATACAAGAAAACGAGGGGGCCAGCCTGGTAATCATAATGCATTATACAATGCTGGTGGTGCGCCTAAACAAAATCAAAATGCTGTTAAGCACGGATTGCTAGCGAAATATTTACCAAAAGAAACTTTAGACATTGTTATGGAAGTCGAAGAATCAAGCCCCATTGATATTCTATATATGAACATAAAAGTTCAATTTGCACGTATTATCAGAGCACAAAAGCTGATGTATGTTGAGGGAATAGAAGACCATACACGGGTCACTGAAAACAGGACAGAGGTTACTATTGACCCTGCTAAAGGGACCAGTCGTTCTGTTACTAAAACAGATAAGGTCATTTCTTCGGTAGACAAAGAAGTAGTATTTATGAAGGCCCAATCAGTGGCAATGGCCACTTTAACTAAAATGATTCAGCAGTACGACGTTATGTGTCGCAGTCCGCTAGCTACAGACGAACAACGAGCAAGAATTGATAAGATTCGCGCTGAAGTTGCCAATATTTCTATGGGAAATCGGACGATTGATGTTAATGTAAATCACAATCCATTAGCTGGGTTAAGTACTGAAGAAATTAGAAAAGTTATTGAAAAAGAGGATAGATAATATGGAATTCACACCGGCTGTTGTACAGGAGTTCAAATATGAACTTGCGAGACGTGAATTCTTTTATTTTTGCCATCTATTAGAGGGTGACTTTTATGAATACGACCGTCAATATTTAGTTGATTTGTGCGATGCATTACAAGATTTTTATGAGGGTGATATCTACAATGTTCTTATTCTTAATTTACCGCCACGGCATGGGAAGAGCCGCACCGCCCAGAACCTGTCAAAATGGGTGCTTGGCAAAAACCACAAAGAAAAGGTGATGACTGGATCTTACAATGCGACTTTATCCAAGACATTTGCCAAGGGAGTGCGAAATGCAATCAAGGAAGTTAAAGCTGATGAGAATATAACCATTTTCTCAGATGTATTCCCTGGAGTTGAAATCAAAGAGGGCGATGGAGCAGCTCACATGTGGTCTTTGAAGGATGGCTATAATAGCTATTTGGCTACATCCCCTGACGGTTCATCTACAGGCTTTGGTGCGACACTCTTAATAATTGACGATATCATTAAAAATGCTGAAGAAGCCTATAATGAAAACGTCAAAGAATCACATTGGAGTTGGTTTACAAACACAATGCTCTCTCGATTAGAAGAGGGAGGAAAGATTATTATAATCATGACACGATGGGCTTCAGATGATTTGGCTGGACGTGCTATCGAGCATTTCAAAGATGATCCTAAGTTCAAATCTAAAGTGATTATGATGAAAGCGGTTCAGGAAGATGGTAGCATGCTATGCCCAGAAGTACTGTCAAAAGACAGCTATTTATCTAAAATTAGAGCAATGGGCGAGGATATTGCATCAGCCAATTACCAACAAGAGCCTATTGATATAAAAGGTAGGCTATACTCTTATTTCAGTACATATGAGGATGTTCCTAGGGATGATAAAGGCTATCCACTATTCTCTGCAGTGAAGGCTTACGTAGACTCTGCAGATACCGGCGACGACTTCTTATGTGGCATTGTGTATGGGGTATATAAAGACTATGCATATGTGTTAGATGTATTGTATACAGATGCGCCTATGGAAATTACTGAAGAACAAACTGCAGATTTAATATATCGAAATAGTGTAAATATTGCTGATATAGAGTCTAATAATGGGGGGCGTGGTTTTGCTAGAAATGTTAAACGGATACTAAAAGAAAAGTATCCAGGTAATCGAACAAAGATTACTGCATTCCATCAAAGTAAAAATAAGGAAGCTAGAATATTATCAAATTCAACACAAGTTATGGATTATGTTTTATTCCCAGTCAACTTTAAGGACCGCTGGCCTGAATACTATATATCAATGTATAAGTATCAACGCAAAGGTAAAAATGCACATGATGATGCTCAAGACGCAACGACAGGCGTTGTTGAACGTTTGAATGCGCCTGTTATTAAATCCATCAATTCTGATATTTATTAGGAGGAACTTCATTATATGTTTATTACAAACGAACAGAAGTATGCATACCAGTTATTACATGATGCGTACTATGGGTCAGGGTTATTCTCTTTAGGTCGTGGTTTAAAACAGCATCCAAGAGAAAGCATAGACAATTATAATTTCCGTAAAAAGTTATCAAGCTATTCTAATCATACAGCAGCGATTATTAATGCGAATGTAGATCCTATCTTTAATGATGAAATTCGAAGAGAGTATAAAGAAACGGCTAAATTCAAAGTGTTTTTAAAAGATGCAGATCGATTAGGCACATCATTACAAGAATACATTCAGCAACAAGCTTTGATTGCCAAAATGTATGGTGTTGTGTATGTCATTGTTAACAATGAAGCAGAATTTGGTGAAAGTTTGGCTGATAATGTACGTGATAGACGGTTACCGTATTTAACTTCAATTGAACCTAGTGATGTGACTGGTTGGAAACTGGATGACAAAGGTCGAATAATTAGATTCGAATATAGAACGATTATTACTGATGATAATGGAGGTAGTTCAACAGTATATTATGAATGGACAGATACAAAATGGACTATTCGTGATAAAGGGCGAGGCATTATTAATGAAGGTGAACATGGGTTAGGACGTGTCCCTGTAGTGCAATGGTTTGGCCGTAGCACTAAGAAAACAACTATATTACCGCATCCAGAGTTCTATTCGTTAGCACAAAAGAACTATAGAGTCTATCATCTTGATAGTTTATTGACACAGATTTTGAACTCTCAAACATTTTCTACTTTAACCATGCCATCCGACGAAGGAATAGAAGACTTAACCTTGGGCGTTAACAACGTACTACTATATCCATCAGAGGCTAGTCATCCTCCTGCTTTTATTGCTCCAGATAATGGGCCGGCACAAATTATCATGCAAGAAAAGGAAGCTGAAATTAAAGAAATGTACCGCATAGGTGGTGTTGATTCTGTAGTAGGGGTTCAGCAAGAAAAATCAGGGGTTGCTAAACAGTGGGCATTCAAAAGAACAAATCAACGGCTAGCAAACTTCGCTGTACAGTGTGAAAATGCAGAGAAAGCCATTATTGCATTATATGAATTGTGGACTGGCGAGCAGTTGAATTATAAATGCGAATATCCAAGGGACTTTGACATTAATGATGTAGCTGATTGCTTATCTCAAGGACAGCAAGCCCTTGATTTAGGGTTTAAATCTAAAACATATTATGTTGAAGTACTTAAACGCATCCTTGATGGATATATGCCTAATATTGACGGCAATGTATATGATGCCATTGTTAAAGAAGTGGAAGCTACTGCACAGCAAGAAGTATTAGATGACATGTATTCAAATGGAGAAAATCCGGATGAGAACAGTGAGCGACTAGATGAATAAGCATACCGAACGTGTCATACGCGATATAATTGATGAGTTTGAAGCCGAAGTACGTCGATTACTAGACGAAGGGCACACGCCTAAATATGCTGTTAAAGAAGCATATAAAAAATATCCTGTAATGGAAGCAATGAGAGACACGTTAATAGATGAGTTGGTTGAGGAGTGTGCCAGGGGGTATGGTATAGATATAGGTGTAACCAGTGATGCAGCTAAAAGTGCAATAATCGCAGGCATGCCATATAAATTACAAACCATATCAAAGGCCATGCAGAAGGCGTGGGCTCCAGACGGACTGAATTTATCCAAACGACTGCACAACGCATCCTTAGCCGTGAAGCGTGAAGTAACCCGTACTATTCAAGATGCAATAGTAAAAGGTGAACACACAATGGAAACCGCAAAAGCTTTATTTGATGGTTACGGTAGTGAAACTATTATTTCAAAAGCTGAAATACCAATATTCATAAAACGTATTAATCGATTAAGCATCGTGCTTCCTACAGATAAGATGGGGCGTGATGTTGTAAAACATCAAATCAGAAAAGTACGATATTTAATTGAACAACGCACAACACCTGGGATGAGGGCTGCATATAGCGAACTGATGGATGTAATCGAAAAAGGAAATGCCGCAGCCGTTAATCGTGCGGTGTACGTTGCAACTCAAGAAAAGGCAAGATATCATGCAGAGCGCATTGCGCGGACAGAACGAGCGAGGGCATATGCTGAGGGGGAAATTGCAAGACATTTAGATGATCCTGATGTGGTAGCCTTTCGGTGGCGAATGAGTTCGAGTCACCCTATTGTCGATATTTGCGATGTATATGCTAACGCAGATTTATATGGGTTAGGCCGTGGAGTGTATCCAAAGGATAAGTTCCCACATTTGCCAGCACATCCACATTGCCTTTGTCGCATTATGCCAGTTATCGATGGCATGATTAATAATACTGTTGCAAAGCCTAATGTAGAAGCCGGCGGATTGTCATATTTAAAGACGTTGAATAAAACAGAACAAGAACAAATATTAGGGGTAAATGGACGCAACTTAGTAATGAATGGGCATATATCGTGGACTGAAAAAGCTAGGGGGTGGAGTGGAGATGTTTTTAAACGCAGACTCCCGGTGATTGAGAGTCTAAAAGACTACATAAAAGATGGTAAAGTTCGTGTCGAAGAAATCTCAAAACGGAAAGATGGCGAAATTAAAGAAGATGTCAAAGCTCGCATTATAGACTATATTAATTCTCCATATTTTAATAAATCATATGTAGCTCGGCAGAGCATGCATGTAAAAGATGGTAAGCTATATGATGCCTCAAAAAATAAAAGCTATTACGATGTTGAACCATCACATTCTGATGTATTGAAGGCAATAAGAGTTGGAGCGAATAATGGAGGAATAGGGTTTACACGTAATGGCGATTGGAACTATAAAATACTAGTTGATATATACCCACATATTGGGTATGATGTACATGAAGAGACAGGAGCGAAACGGAGTACTAGCTTTGCGACTGTGCATGTATCTAATAAAGGCATTCATATAGTACCGAAGGGAAGTGAACGAAAATGACAGAAAAAGAATTGCGTAGACGATACGATGAAATCAAGTCAGAAAATATTGAAGTCATATTCGTTGATGGAGATACTATGAAAGGCAAATTATTGGGTTATACATCTAGCGTAAATAATGAGCCAGACGAAGCGTCTATAGATGTTGGCGAATATGAATTGTATGCCAGTGAAATCGTAGAAATACGAGAAATTTAAAACTTAATTTAATCAATCAAGCACTTGCTTATGCAGGTGCTTTTTTATTTGCCTTTTTAGTATTGCAGGCGTAAAAGAACAAGACCGCGGTCGTGAGGTGTGGCTCACGAAAATAAAGCGAAGAGGGAAAGTTTATTTTACAGGAGGTCATACAGATGACAAAAGAGGAACTAATTAAGTTAGGGTTAACGGAGGAACAAGCAGAGGCAGTGACTAAGGATTATGGTGAAAACTATGTTTCCAAGAGTCAATTTAATGCCAAGAATGATGAGGCGAAAGCAGCAAAAGCGGCAAAAGAAGTCGTCGACCGTGAGCTTGCTGATGCGCAAGGCAAGCTAGAAAAAATCACCTCTACAGGGATTAAAGATGATGCAGGTATTGTAGCTATGCAGCAACGAATTAAAACCCTGGAGGATTCTGTAGAGGCCGAGCGTAAAGCAAGAGAAAATGCTGATGCACAACGTGTACAGTCTGAAATTTCTGCAGCCGTGGTTGATTCTTTGACGAAGCGTAACGCTATGGATCCTAAGGAATTTTCAAAGCTGATTGTTGGTAACATCAAAGTCAACGAAGATGGTACTTATGGATATATTAAGCCTGATGGTACTAGCGGAACTGTTGACGATTGTGTAGATGAATGGCTAAAAGGTAAAGATTATGCAATTAAAGATGTACAAAAACGCGGAAGTGGTTCAGGCACAAGCGGTGCAGGAAGCAACAATTCTGGCAGTAATAAGCCAGTAGGTTTAAAGGGGGCCGTAGCGGCTGCTATTGAAGCCCAATAAATTTTATAAATTCTAATAACGGAGGAATAAACTAATGCCAATTACATTAGCTGAAGCAAAACTTAACGTACAAGACGATTTACAAATGGGAGTTATTGATGAATTCCGTAAATCGTCTTTTTTATTTGAAAACCTAACATTTGATGATGCTGTATCTCCTACTGGCGGTGGCGGTACTTTAACTTATGGTTATACTCGATTATTAACACAACCAACCGCAGATTTTCGTGATATTAATGCTGAATACACACCTCAAAGTGTAACTCGTAAACGTCATACTGTTGATTTGAAAGTATTTGGCGGATCCTTTGAAATCGACCGTGTAATCGCTAAAATGGGCGGTATTGTTGATGAAGTAACATTACAAATCGAGCAAAAGGTCAAGGCTGCAACTGCATTGTTTAATGACACAGTTATTAATGGCGATACTGGTACCAACGCTAAAGCATTTGATGGTTTAGACAAGGCGCTTTTAGGTTCTTCTACTGAATATACACCTACAGCAGCTATTGATTTGTCTGATAGTGGTGCTATTGATGCAAACTACAAGACATTCTTAGACCAACTCGATGAATTCCTTTTAGGTTTGGATGGTGCGCCATCTGCCATTATGGGCAACTCTAAATTGATTGCTAAAATTCGAGCAGTAGCTAGACGTTCTGCGATGTACTCTACTCAATTAAATGAATTCGGACAACAAGTTGAATATTACGGCATTACACCGTTAGTTGACCTTGGTGCCAAAGCTGGTAGCAATGATCCTGTGGTAGGTATTAATGGTCAAGGTGAAACTTCTTTATATGTCGCACGCCTTGGCCTCGATGGTTTCCACGGTGTTTCTTTGGCTGGCGATAATGTGGTTAATTTGTGGTTGCCTGACTTCACCAATGCTGGTGCAGTTAAAAAAGGCGAGGTCGAAATGGTTGCCGCTGTTGCATTAAAAGCATCTAAGGCAGCAGGCGTATTCCGTAAAATTAAGGTTAAATAAGGAGGTCAATTATGCCGATTATTAAATCTCCAGTGCCTGATTATACAGGTCAAACTGGTTCAGTTGTATTTGTGAATGGTGAAGGCTTCACCGAAGATGCTAACCACATTGAATGGTTTAAAGAGCACGGCTATGAAGTTGTGGAAGATAAACCTGTAAAGGAACCTAAAAATACAACCCCAAAGACTGACAAAGAGCCTAAGGATGAAAATCCTCAGGACAAAGATCCTGAGGACAAAGAGCCTAAGGATAAAACTTCCGGCAAGGGTTCCGGTAAAAAATAATTGCTATGAATAGCCAGGATATTTTCAACAAGCGTATTTGTCAGGCAGTAAAAGCAAGTACTATTGAAGTTCGAGATACTGCACAGGAGAAACATAGATTTACCTCGAGAACAGGGAATTTAGAAAAGGCTGTTGATTATCGAATTTCTAATAGTGGAATGCAAGGGGTTGTATTTATTGATAGTGATGTCGCTAAATACGGCCCTTTTGTACATGCAGGGACACCAGCACATGTAATTCGGCCGCATTTTAAGAAGATATTGAGATTCGTACCACAAGGCGGTAATGGGTTTATATTTGCTAGGAAAGTGGTTCACCCTGGGACTGCCCCAGATCCATTTTTGTATGAAGCGTTGCAGAATAATGTCTCAAATATTACTAGTATTTTTTCCAGATATACCGGTATTGCACTAGATGATGTGGCACAAGGGCTAGTAAAAGATGAGATTACGCTAAGTTTTGAAATATAAGGAGTACTGTATGCTATATAATTTTGAAGATATGGCCGACCTATTAGGGGATGAATTGCTAACGCAAGAGGTAACAGAGAGTGCTGTATCCAAAGCAGAACAATGGCTATATGTACTTGCGGATAGATTAGGTGTGTCAAAGGATAAAGTTATACGTAGTTTTACTATTGATGAATTAGTCCTTTCATATATTTACCGAGAAGTCTGTGTTAATAAGTCATATGCTTTACCAGGAAGTTATACTAGTAATGGTTCGACGGATGACTTTTATTCTAAAAAATTAGAATACTATGAAGCTCGTATTAAATTATTGGAATCACGAATAACACCAGAGCAGCTTACAGGTAACCCTACAGAGTACAAAGGATATCGTTCTGTTGAAATCTATAGGGGGTAATATGTGGTTTGAGTTAATGAAACATATTAAAGATATCATTGTTAGCTCCGGATATGATTTTAATGTTATATTAGGCGCTATGCGCCCACAGGCTGCTAAGATTGATAGTCATGGAGTTATTATGGTTATTCGAGGAGAAACGATGCCAGGAGATAACTCTGTGCAATCTGAAATGCAACAGGAATTGTTTATTGAAGTTTGGGGACGGAATGATGACCCGGACCTATCAGTTGGATACGAACTAATAGCAAATCTAGAAACAAAACTTGAAAAAATCATGACTAAGGTGCGTGATGATTGTGGATGTTTAAATCCAAATATATGCATCTTGCAAGATAGCGGTTATCAAATCATCGATATTAAATGTACAAGTAAAGTAGGCGACCATGATTCGGTACGGCCATTGATTGGCACACAGTACAGGTTTGTGGCTCGCCTTATTAATTTGAATGAAGAAACAAACGGAGGTATCTACTAATGCCAGCTCAACCAGCTACAGCAAAAAAACTTTATAAACCGCAACAGGCTGCAATGCCTACTGCCGGTAAAAATTATTTGATTTATGTTAATACTGGCACCGACGAAACAACAGGTGCTGAATGGCTTTTATTAGGCGGACAGCGTACAGGTGATGTATCTCGTAAGGCTGATAGCATCGATGCATCTCACAAAGGCACTAACGGTTGGAAGTCTACAATCCCAGGCCTTAAAGAGTGGTCCATCGACCTTGAAACATTGCTTATGCCTAACGAAGAGTCATTGCAATTGTTAGAAAAAGCGTTCTTGAATGATGATCTTATCAACATTAAGATTGAATATCCTAACAAAGCATATATGACAGGTATTTGCTCCATCACAGAATTGTCTATGAACACACCACATGACGATGTGGCAACGTATAAAGGCAGCTTAAATGGCGTAGGTCCATTGTCCGAATTAAAACAACCATAATTTATAGTTAGTTAATTAAGGAGTGCGCACTCATGAAAAAAATCACTTGTGATGTATTTAATACTGGCGAAACAATTTATTTTACGATTGGTCGAATTGCTGAACTCGAACAGCTATGGGGTGAACCTATTTTTAAAGCAGTTCAGGCTGGAGCAATGACATTCCAACAATTAATCACTGCATTTGTTGTCGGAATGAAGCACGAAGGTCGTAAACGCGATTATATTTACTATCAAGAAAAGCTACAACAATTATTTGATGAAGGCGAGGTTCAATATTTAGACCTTGTACAGTTAATTGTAAAAGCATTAATCGGTAGTGGTGTCTTTGGTAAGGCTGCGTACTATGCATCATTTCCAGAAGAAGCTGACGAAAAAGCACAATCTGAAGTAGAAGCAGAGGAAGCAGAAGCAAAAAACTAGAAGGGGGCTATACGGCCCCCTCTTTTAATTTATGGATAACAAAGGCCGAGCGTACGGCATATGGTCCACTCAATTTGAAGCCTTGGGAGTTTATGAAATTAAGCCCTATGGAATATTACAAACTGGTTGAAGGGTACGAATTGCGAATGGAGATTGAGGACCGTAGACAGGCTTATTTTACGTGCATAATGACAAACGTTCATATTGCTGGCAATAAGCGGTTAAAAGTCGAGGACATCATGAAGCAATTACACCCTATGACATTGGCACAACGCAAAACGGAAGAAAAGTTATTCATGGAGGAATTTAGACAGGCGGGAGGTGAGATATAAGAAAATGGCAGATTCACAAATCAATGTACGCATAGTCGGTTCATCGAGTGGTGCCGAGCAAGCACTCGATAGGGTGGCTAAGAAAGCGGAAAATGCACTAGGCAAAGACGTTACTGCTTCGATGGAGGCTGTTAAAAGCAAAGCACAGAAGATCTTCGGTATAGAAATTCCTAGTATTATGAATGCTGCAAAAAGTGGTGCTGCATTTGGTGCTGCGGCAATAGGGATTGAAGCTGCAGGGCGAGCCATGAAAGATATGGCAGTTAGTGCTGTTCAAACCACCGACCAGCTTACACAGATTAGGGCACGTATCAATCTAATTAATGACGGCAGTCAGTCTACTGCTGAAATTATGGACAAGATTTATAGCGCCGCTAATCGTTCTCGTGGTAGTTATTTAGATATGGCCGATAGCGTGGCTAAGTTGAACATGCTTGCAAAAGACGCTTTTTCATCTAACGACGAAGCAATTTATTTTGTTGAACAGTTAAATAAGCAATTTAAAATCTCAGGTGCTAGCGTTGAAGAAACAACATCAGCTATGTACCAGTTAACGCAAGCAATGGCAGCTGGTAAGCTACAAGGGGACGAATTCCACTCTATTATGGAAAACGCTCCGATGTTGGCACAATCTATTGCAAGTGAAATGGGCTTAACGGTAGGTCAATTGAAGGAAATGAGCTCGCAAGGGCTTATTACTGCTGACATTATCAAGGAAGCCCTATTCAATAGTGCAGAAGAAACAAATGCTAAGTTTGCAGAAATTCCTATGACGTTCCAAGATATAGGAACACAAGTTCAAAATGAATTGATAGCTGCATTTCAACCGGCTATGGAAGAAATAAGCAACATGACGAGTTCAGGTGTATTGAATGATGCACTAGCAGGGTTGTCTATTGCCTTTCGTTTGGTTGGTACTGCTGCACAAGCGGCAATTATTACTGTAAGGGGTGCATTTAGTGCGTTATCAGTTGTAATTGGTACAGCTAAGAATATTGTTACGAGCTTTGCTAACCTATTTAGAACTGCCATGCCAGGGGTTGCCACTGCCATTGTAGGTGTTACTACTGCATTTATTACTTATAAAGCGACTGTCGCATTATGTAGCACTCAAACTGCTGCATTAACCGTTAAAACAGTAGCGTTGAAAACAGCACAAGTAGCCTCTGCGATTGCAACTAGGGCTTATGCGGTAGCAATGACTGTTGTCAAAGTAGCAATTCAAGGTACTATCTTATCAATAGGCGCTTTGACTATGGGGACAACTGTCCTTAAATCATTATTCCTAGCATTGAGAAGTAGTACGATAGCTGCAGCTACTGCTCAACGTGTATTAAATGCTGTAATGAAGGCAAACCCGGTCGGAATATTAATATCTGTCATAATGACTTTGGTCGGTGTATTTGCGACTGCCTCTGCTGCATCAAATGGGTTTGGTAATACGTTAAGTTCGGTCTTTTCGACTATTGTGCATACCGCTGTTTGGGGTGTGAATAAAATTATAGAAGGGCTTAACTGGTTAATTGCAAAGCTTAATAGCGTAGGTGATAAAGTAGCAAAATTCTTTGGTACATCTTTTACTGCTATTCAACAAGTTGATACAATCAGTGCGGAAACTGCACAAGATATTGTAAATACTGGCGTTAATATGGCTTCACAAATAACACAAGGGTTATCCGGTGGCGGTGATACAGGCCTAGACGTTGGCGGTGGTGGTGGAGATGATGGCGGTTCAGCCGGCACTGGTAAAGGTGGAAAAGGTGGCGGAGGTGGTAAAGGCCACTCCGGGAAGGATCTTGCAAAAGAAGCCAAAGAGGTCCACGAAAAAATCTTGCAATCATTCTTGGAAATGCAAGGCAATCAAGTTGAATTAATCGAATTGCAATACAAAAAGGAACTCGATGAGCTTAATAAGTCGAAGAGTGCTAACGCTAATTATCAAGAAGATTTAAAGAACCTTAACGATGTTTATGCTGATAAACGTATCAAGGCTAAGCAAGAGGAATTTACAAAGCTCCGTGCTATTGAAACAAGTATTCGAGATATGCAAAAAGAATTCGCTCTCAATACTGCTGATAAAGACAGTACTGGTAGCGTATCTCCGTCTGTTCAGTTGTCTAAGGATTATATCGACGCTATAGATACAATCGAAGATAAATATGCAGAAATGGTCGATAAGTTCATCAAAATGGACGCCATGGAACAGCAACATTATATTGATAAGTTGAAAGAACGAGGCATTGCATTCCAACTTACAGGCGATGGACAAATCTCTTTTGAAGCTATGAAAAATGCAGAGTTATTAGCAAAGCAAGAAGAGTATCAGAAGAAGGCACTGCAACTTCAAACCGAGTTGCAAGACGAAAAATATAAAATCGAAGAAGCAATGCGTACTCAAAACTTCGAGGCATTGCAAACTGCATTGAATGATGAATATATCGCTATGCAACAAAACTATGACTTGCGAAAGTCGTTACTTGAAGAGTATAAACAAGCTGCATTTGACGCTCACATGAACGGTCAACAGGTATTATTTGACGCTATGAACGCTGGTATGGATAGCTTGCAAGGATCTATTTCAGGCCTTATTCAAGGTACAACAACGCTTATGCAAACGTTCCAAAATCTAGGTAAAGCAATACTCAAAACTATTGCGGATAGCGTAGCACAATGGATAGCCGGTCAAATCAAACAGGCTGTCTTTGGTAAAATGCTAGCGGCTCAACAATCTGCAACTGGTATTGCTGCAGCTAATGCTCAATTACCAGCTTGGAGTGCATTGGCTCAACAAGTTAGTATGGCGACATTTGGTGCTAGTGCTATCGCTGGCATGGCTGCGTGGAGTGCTAACACGGCAGCTGGTGCAGCTCAAACAGCTACACAAAGTGCATTTTCAGGTATGTTTAATTCCGGTTCAAGTGGATTTAGTAGCAACCTATCCCTACCAAAATTGGCAAGCGGTGGTGTGGCATATGGCTCCACTTATGCTGAGATTGGCGAAGGTAAATATAAAGAAGCTGTATTGCCTTTGAGTGAAAGCACCTACGACGAAATTGGTGGCGGTATAGCTCGTGCTAATGGTGGCGGTGCTGGTAGTATTACGTTCAACGTATCTGCTATGGACGCCCAATCGTTTGGAACATGGCTCGAAAACTCCGCAGGACGTTCGCTAAGACAGTTTTTAGTTAACCAAGATAGGGAATTCATAGCAACGGAGGGGACGTGGTAGCATGGCAGATTTAATTAAATTTCCGGATATCAAATCCCTTGCGTGGAAGTCTACGAAAGCTCAAAAATGGGATACTAAAATAAAGCGTACTGGGAGTGGTCGGGTGCGTACCATGACAACGTGGCAGTATCCGCAATATACAATCACTACTGAATTTGCAATATTAACTCCAGAGGAACATAAGCAAATTATGGGGTTCTATGCAAAAGTAAAAGGCGGTACAGTTCCTTTTCTTTGGTTAGATCCAGAAGATTTTGAGGAAAAGGGCATTCGTTTAGGCACTGGAGCGCAATCTGAATGGCAAGCAGTTCGTTTGTATGGTGATTTCAGGGAACCGGTAGCACATATCGAAAACCTAAAATTATATGCTAATGGGACACCGATAAATGCTGTATCCGATAAGGGTGTAATTAGATTAGCACAAGGGGTAACAGTAGCACCGACTGCAATTATTACTGCTGACTATACATATTATTGGAAGGTTATGTTCAGTGGTGATTATACGGACGAAATTATTTATAAAGACATATTCAAGTCTAAGTCTTTTAAATTGGTAACAGTGAGGTGAGTAAATGAAGGAAGTCGGACAGATTTTAAGCAATCATTTAAGCGCATCTCAATCATTCTTGTCATGTGATTTGTACGAGTTAAAACTAAAAAGCGGTATCAGCTATTACTGGGCTGATACCGATGCAGATGTAAATTATGGGGGCCACACTTATAAAGGTGATGGCCCTATTATTACGCGCGAAAAAATAGCTACGAACAGTACTGTTAGCGTTGATAAATTAAGCGTAACCATTACTGCTAGTCAAAACGACCAAATTGGTGGTGTGCCTGTATTGGAAGTCGCTCATAATGGTGGTTTAGACGGCGCAACGCTTGATCTACGCCGTGCCTTTTTTGACGATGCTGGCAAGGTGATTGAGTGCATAGACCTATTTCATGGAACTTGCGAAGTAACACAGGGCGGTGGCTTTATATTGAAGATTAGTGCAAAGTCAGTTGTACAAAAGCTCAATATCGAATATCCAAACCGAAGATATTATCCTCAATGTCCTTATAGTATTTACTCGAAAGAATGCGGTGTCGATATTAAGGCTTATCGCAAGAAAGCAAAAGTAACGGCTGTTACTGGTACGAACACTGTACAAATCGATATACCGTTTGAGGACGGCTATTATACAGCCGGTGGTATGGAATGGATAAGCGGACCATTAGCAGGGCAAGCAACGCAAATTATGGATAGTAAAAATAGCACCATTATTTATATGAGTGCGACTAACACATCACCTCGTATTGGTGATGTAGCTTATATCTATCCAGGGTGCGATAAAACACCGACTACTTGTAAGAATAAATTCAATAATTTTAGTCGGAATAGGGCAACACCTTATGTTCCTTTAAAGGAGACGATACGATGAAATTAACAACAGGTGAACGTATAGCAAATGCTGCATGTGAATGGCTAGGCACACCATATCAAAATAACGCTATGGTGAAAGGTAAAGGGGTAGACTGCTCATATTTATTAGTGGCTGCGGTGGTTGATAGTGGCCTAATGAATATTGCAGATTTCAATATCGAAAACTATTCCAATGAATGGCATTTACATCGTTCAGAAGAAAAGTACCTAAAGTATGTCAAGCAAGTAGCAGACGAGGTGCCTTTTGATGATCTTCATATCGGTGATTTCTTACTATACCAATATGGCCGATGCATTTCTCATGGTGCTATTTATATTGGGAACAATTTAGTAATTCATGCGTTCGTTGATTTGGGCGTTATTCTATCATCGATTGACGATGTATTATTTTATGACGCAAAAGGGAAAAGTCGCTTGCGTGCTGTATATCGTTTCAGGAAAGGTGGTAAATAATGGGATTTTTATTTAATCGTGGTAAAAACACCACTAATCGAGCCGATATGATTGCTGATTTTCAAATTAATAGTGCTTCATATGGCGAGGTAGTGCCTGAAGTGTTAGGCACTACACGATTGAGTGGCAATATTATTTACTACGACGATTTTACACCTCATGAACATCGCAGTACGACAAGAACTGGTAAAGGTGGCGGTTCAAAGCATACAGAAATAACCTATACCTATACTGTTGCATGTGCTATTGGCTTATGTGAGGGCCCTATCGCCGGTATAGGGAAGGTTTGGCGAGACAAGGAAATATATACCTATCCGAGCGAAAAAATTGAACTGACGGCATATAATGGCGATTACGGACAAACTCCGTGGCCTTATGTTTTGTCCAAGCACCCTGAAAAAGCATTGCCTTATAGTGGCTTGGCATATATGGCTGGGGTGGTTGATTTAGGGGAAAGAGGGAGCTTACCTCAATTTAATTTTGAAATTAGAGGGAAGCTATTAGATACTGGCGACGGTATCGATGTAAACCCTGCCGATTATATTGTGCATGTGTTAAAGTCTATCGGTATTGACGATGTAAACATAGACGGATTAGAAAATTATCGTGCATACTGCAAAGCAGCAGATATTCTAATTAGTACCCCTCCGGACAGTAAAAGCTCAAAGGCTCAAAACGTAATCAATGATATAGCTGAAATTACAAACAGCCTTGTCTTTTGGTCTACAGACCGTTTGAAAATTGTACCATTAGCCGATAAGCCTATCGGCGATTGGTCGCCAGCTAATCAAATTCAATATAACTTAACAGCAGATGATCTTATTCCGGCTAGCGACGGACAACTTATTGTGTATAAGCGAAAAGATAGCTCGGAAACGTATAATCAGGCAACAGTTGAGTTTATTAATCGTGCCAATAGTTATGAAAAAGAAACGGTATCATTCGAGGTGGTAGCAGATGTGCAAAAGAATGGCCTCAAACCAGCCTCTAAAAAGTCGGCTCATTACCTATATACTAAGGCAAGGGCTCAATATTACGCTGAACAGCTGGCTATGAAACGGCTATATGCAAAAAATCAATATACATTCCATCTCGACTGGGCTTTTTGCAGATTGGAACCAGGCGACCTAGTAACAATCACAGATGAGTTATGCGGATTGCGTGAGCAAATCGTAGTTATAACGTCAGTATCAGAAGCTGCAGATGGACAACTTGAAATTACAGCAGAGGGTAAACCGCCAGGAACATATGCTCCGGCAAAGTATAACGTTCATGAAAACGAACGACCTTTTATTGATTACAATGTGCCTGCTCCAAGTGTTAATGACGTGGCTATTATTCAAACGCCAGGTGATGTAGGTGGCAATGAATTATATATCGGTGTTAATTCAGAGCCTAATTGGGGTGGTTGTTCTATATGGTTGTCGGATAATAACGAAAACTATAAACGAATTGGCAATATATCGCAACAGGCTCGAATGGGTAGGCTAAAAACAAACCTAATACAAGGAAGCAATACCGCCAATGTGATAATCAATCAAGGAGCATTAAAAGGTGGCAGTCATGTTGATGCTGAACGAGCCAACACTCTATGCTGGGTTGACGGCGAGTGCCTATCTTATGAAACAGCGCAATTGCAGCTTAATGGCGATTATGCTTTGGGTGGAATTATACGTGGTCAGTATGGAACCAACGATACAACGCACAATGCTGGTGCTAGGTTCGTAAGAGTTGACGAGGCATTATATCATGCTCCATATCGTAAAGAGGATATCGGAAAGCAGGTACATTTTAAGTTTACGTCGTTTAACATGTATGGATCTAACGAACAAGGGTTAGATGAGGTGCAAGCATACCCATATACAATCACACCATACTATATTCCGGAAGTAAGCGATTTAGCATTATTTACTAAATATTACGAAATTGGCGATAGTGTATTGTCATTCGATGTAGTGGCTGCATTTACTCAACCAACTATTAATACATTTGATACTGTCGAAGCATGGTATCGTGAAGGTACAAACGAATGGAAGTATGGCGGTAATGGTGATAATCAAATCGTTATTAGTGGGTGTGAATTAGGCCATACATATGAAGTGCGATTAAAGGTAAAGGACCGTCATGGAAACTACTCACAAGGCATTATTAAATCTGTATTAGTTGAGCTCAAATCAGAAGTGCCTAATACTCCGCAAGGGCTGGGCGTTTCGTTTGGTGATGTTGCCACCTTTAATTGGTTAGAGGTGCGTAACGCTGACATTGATTTTTACGAGTTGCGATATGATCTGCACCCAGGTCAAGAGTATGGGCTAATTGGTAAAAGCAATAATACTACTTTAAGCACTCTATTAACAGAACGGAGTGCAAAAGTATATTTATATGCTCATAACCCTACAAAGGGGTATAGCGCTCCGGCAGAATTGACATATAACGTGCCTATTCCATCTAAACCATCTACTATCAAAATTGTTAGCTTGATAAATGGCATCGGCATTACTACCGATACTATCAAATTAGGTTGTAAGGGCGTTAATATTTACGTTGACGGTACACGATATTTCTTCACAACGAATGTAGCAACAATACCATTGGAAAGTGGTGTTCATACAGTACAGGTTGCATTTGTTGATCTATTTGGAGAAGGCCCTAGAAGTGATGAGCAACTAGCCACTATCAAGGCTAAAATCGACAAATCCTTATTGGACATGGAAAGCCTAGGCCTAGATGGCATAGATAAAGCAGTGAATGACTTAAAAGGCGAAGTCGGAACAGTCAAGACCGCCATCAATGGAATGGATAGCAAGATAATCGACCTTGGCAATGCGTACCAGCGCACTTTGAGAGATTATCAGAATAACGTAAATTCACAAATCACGCAGATTTCAAGCGGTATTGAGTTAAAAGTAACAGAGGCTATGAATAGCCTTGACGGCGCAGAATTGGTGAGCCGTATTAATTTGAGCCCAGCAGGTACACGCATTGACGGCAAATTATTGCACGTTACTGGCGACGCATTATTTGACAATAACATCATCACTAAAGGCATGATACAGGCTGGGGCTGTTACTGCTGATAAAATGCAGGTAGATAGCCTTTCATCTATTACTGCAACAATTGGTACATTGCGAACTAAGACGAGTGGCGCAAGGGTTGAAATTAGCGATGACTTAATTCAAGTATTTGATGAAAACAATCAGTTAAGGGTAAGGATAGGCATATGGGAATAAATAAAGCTGTTTTTGAACTATACGATAAAAAAGGGTCTTTAATATTAAGCCTAAACTCGACATTAACTCGATTTCTAGGCACGCACATAGTAACAGATTATAGCGGGGTGATTACTATTGAAAAACAAAAAAATGAGCAAATTTTTGCGTTCGCACCTGTTATCTCTTACGAACAAAACAGGCCATATATGGTGCAGCCTGTACAAATCTCTATCAAGGACAATCAAATCTTTTACTCAATTGATAACAAGGCCGCTGATTTGGTTAAAGAAAGGTACAAAATCATCTATGGAGTATATTAAAGTATCCAATAAAGAGGGGACAACTATTATCAATGATTCTTTTAAAAATTTAGCATTAAAAGAGGTTGTAACAACCCCTATACAAGGGGCATTCGGGTATAAGATATATAGTTATAATGAACCGCATTTTATAATCAACAAAAAGGAAGATGATCTGGTTTTTGTTGCTCCGAATGGGAAAGGCTCTTTTAACAAAGGGTTTATTTTGAAAAATACCAAGGGCGAAACCGAATTATTGACGCCAAGTTATCAAGAGGGCATATTTAATGGATATGGCGCATTTTCTGATATAAACGGCGTTTTAAACCCTGTTACAATGTGCGGAGTTAGACACTCACCATCAGCCCCTCATAGTTTTAAATGTTATGTATATTCAGATGAGTATAAAACAGGTAAACAAGGCCTTGAGGTTTTCAATAAAGAGCAGAAATTAATATTTTCATCTGAAAACAAGTATCTGAAAATAAAAAAATACATATATGAACCAGACGTTGTAAAAAAATATGTTACTTATACGCGCTGGGGGGTTGCTACCGCCGAGGGCGCAGATTACTACCCTCAACCATTCGACGGTGAAGACCCATACGGCTGGGAGATTAATTATACTGGAGTAATTGGCAATCATGTAGAAATTGCTAGATATACATTCGACAAGCCAATAGCGATATGCCCTATAAGCATTCCCTCATGTCAAGTCGGCGCCAGAAATGGTTCAATATTTTTTTATTTCGCATTTATTGATGAAAAAACTTTTGCAATTTATGCAGAAATAAATGTTGCGCACTCAAAATATAACCCAAATACAATATCGCCAGAAGAGTATAGTTTTGACGATGTATTATTTATTCCAGTTGGCAATAACAGAATGCTTGGCGTATTAGTTACAGAAATTGAATAGGCGAGGTACATATGAACTTTATAAGAAATGAGCCAGAGACATTACACATCGGCGCTGATTATCGTAGAGGTTACGAGGTCAGTGCCGATTTTGATTTAACAAACTGCACGGCGGTCATGAAAGTGCGGAGCCTGCAGGGAAAATTATTGGCCGAGGCTGAATGTGTGGTTCACGAGAATATTATTTACTGCACAATCACAGCCGAGGCAACTAAGAACATAGGCCGCAATTATAGGAGCGGTCAATATGATGTGTTCCTTATTCATGGGAACGATACTACTAAAATCGTAATGGGTGATATTAAATTCATTCATGATATTTCAGCACATTAGGGGGTGCAATTATGGAAGATACAAATAACTTTGAATATGTGAACGTTAAAGCAAGGGTTCCGAAAGTGATTGATATTGTTATTCCGGGGGCGCAAGGATTACCGGGCGAACAAGGGGCGCGAGGCCCAAAAGGCGACCCATTCCGATATGAGGACTTTACCCCAGACCAATTAAAAGCCTTGAAAGGTCCTAAAGGTGATAAAGGCGAGGACGGACGAGACGGCGCAAGTGCCACAGCCGACAACGCTCATCAGTTGTTGCTGCAAGGTAACGTATGGTGTGAAAGTGCCAATGTTGACGATGTACTAACAGCCATGATTGGAAACTTTGGCAAGCCATTCCCTCGGACTGAGTTTAAGCCTTTGACAATTCCTAGTGTAATTCAAGGGCAACAGGTGGTAGCAGTAACAGGGGAGCCACATTACAGCGTTAAGGTAGTTGGTAATGATACACCTTTCACGCTAGATAGTACTGGGGCTTGTACTGTAACAATTCCGCCATTAGGTGAAGATGATATAAACCTCACTTATCACGATTTCACAGGTGCAAAAGTTGGCGAAACAGTAATCGCTGGCATTGTTGAAAGTACTAGAACGCCAGATGAAACTTACGAGGAAAATGGCGTTAAATATGCACTATTTGGTCGTAATCTAGAAATTAATGCAGTTAACTTTAACGGCGATTTCGAACATAATTTTAAATTCTTGGGTAAATGGCAAGTATATGCAATCGATAATATCTTGGTTAAGGCTAGCCGTCCTACGGTTCTTAAAATTGGTGCTTGGTACGGTAGAAGTTACTCTGTTAAAGACGTATCTGGCAACATGATTGGTAATATTCCGATTTTAGTTGATAACCCTAAGAATTTAGTGTTTGAAAATAACGACATGAATAGTATACCCGTTAAGCTTGGAAGCGTAGAATATGGCACATTTGATGTTCGATTTACATCATCTCAAATTGAATGGTCTGACAATCAACACAAATATGTAAATACTGGTGATACAATCGACCATTTATAATTAATCAAACCAAAAGGGAGAACACATGCAAGAATTAACTGATTTCATGAGCGAGGCTTGGCGGACGTTGACGGATTCGTTCGTTCTAAAAGCCTTGCTTGCCGTCATCGCTGATGTGGCGATATATATGATTGGCTTGAAACACGTGCAGGTGCTAGGGATATTCATATTACTGGTATTCCTAGACCTCATTACAAAATGGGCGTCTATATCGTATCAAATGCTCGTAGATATGGGTGCAAATGCTGACAATCTAACCGCATTAGACAAATATATAGCGATTCCAGCTGCATGGGGTAAGGGGTTAATATCCTCAAAACATATGCGCAAGCCTTTCGTTACAAAAGTTTTAACATACTGTCTTGCCACTGGCGCCGCTTGGTGCTTTGACTATATGGCGGGTCAATATGCTTTCGCTGTCAATATTGTATGGTTGTATCTCGGCTCAGTAGAACTATTGAGCATACTTGAGAACATGCGAGACGGCGGAAATACTACCATATCTGGCTTGCTTGACGTGGTTCATGCAAGAGTAGATATGATTTTAAAAAAATAATATAGTGTTGTTTGTGCCACGCTCACGATATATGGGCGTGGCTTTTGTATTGCAAAAACAGAGGTGCATATAATGAAAATTGGTACATATTTTGATGATTATGAATTCGCATGCAAATGCGGCCGTCATGGATACGATAGCGACGGACACCCTATTCTCGACCATGTGATTGATAAAAGGCTCGTTGATGTATTAGACGCTATCCGTGAACGTATTGGGCAACCAATTGAAGTATTAAGTGGATATCGTTGCCCTGAACACAACGCAGAAGTAGGGGGCGTGCCAGACTCCCAACACGTTGAGGGGACAGCGGCTGACATTACATACGATGGCATTGATGTTGATTATCTTGCACAAATTGCCGAAGAATGTGGTGCCGACGGCATTGGACGATATTATAATCAAGATTTTGTACACGTTGATGTACGAGGGTATGCAGCACGTTGGGATGATCTTGACTAAATAGGGGGCTAGATATGTATGAAAAAATCACGAACTACATCAATGCGGTTAAATCTCAAATTACTGTTAAGCGGTTTATTATGCTTGCTGGTGCTTTGTTGCTCATCATTGGTGCATGCCAGCTCATCGACGGCTACCTCACCGCAAGAGGAAACTATCAGCGTGCCGTTGAGCGACTGGAACAAACTCAAAACGAACTTAATCGAAGCCGACGCCTCAATCAAGAACTCAAACTTGTCATTGAACGAAGCTCAGAGCTTAACAGTCAAGCAGGCGACCGAATTGCAAGAATTGAAGATTATCAACGAAGAGAGGGAGAAGGACTTAATCGCCTTGAAGGATATCAACAAGAAACAGGGCGAAGAGTTGGCGAAGGAGTCGCAAATAACAACCGAGCAAGCGAACTCATTGGAGAAAGCCTCCGTATCATTGAACGAGTTGAAAGCGGAAATAAATAATAATAAACGAACAGAACAAAGGCTACGTCGCCAACGTGATACATGGGCGATTAGCAATGCTGCACTTTTCTTGGCTAGTGCTTTACGCAGATAACATGGAGGTGATCCCATTTCTCCTTACTGCATAAAGGTGGATATGCAGACAACTTTTGATTATTAAATAAGGGCACTTACTATAAAAGTAGGTGCCCTTATTTTTTTTGCACTTTTGACATCATTTTGACATCAACTTATATTAAAATATGCTAAAATATATAATTATATATGTAATATAAAAGCTGATAAATGCTGTATTCCTTGAGTTTATAAATGTTTATTAAATGCCACGCCATCTTGAGGGGGTGGTGAGCGTACGCTCGTGAGGGTTCAAGTCCCTCCAACCGCACCAAATATAAGGACCTACAGTTCACTGTAGGTCCTTCTTTTATATCTGTATGAGCAGAGTTTTATGGGAGAGATATGATTAAAAAAAGTATTGCCTTATGCATGCTTTCGCTAGCATTGTCTTGTCAATCTAGTTTGGCTGTATCAGTAGAAAATCAAAGTCAGACGTCAAGTATTACAATCAAAAGTAATATAAAATCTGAAGATTCTTTAAAGTCAGAGTTTGTTGAAGTTATTCCTGGTGCTTTTAAAAGAGTTGGGATGGGTAATTCAAAAACACCAAGAAAGCTTTCAGCAGAAGAAATTGAGTTATTGAAAGCACAAAGTCAGAAACGAGCTAAACAACGATTATTAGAACTACAAAAGTCAGATATGAAGGTGGAGTATCAAATTTTTGATCTCCTTTATAATGATCGGGATGAAAAGGCACTCAAACAAATTACACGCTACAATACGTTAGAAACAAATAAGCAAGGCTATGGATATGGCAGTAGAGATAAACCATTACGTATCGTAAGTCCTTATATGAGAAAAAATGGACACGGGGAAATTAAATTAACGAACCCAGTTAATATTCCATCCTACAGAACGCGTGCAGATAAGAATAAAGCAAGTGATAAAGAATTTAAAGCCTTTCTAGAAAAGAATAAAGGGAAATCTTATGATCTGTATACGGCTAGAACTAAAGAGGAGATAAAAGAATCAATAGAGGCATTTTTTAAGCCCATAGAGTTAATTGAGTATCCTATTAATAATCCTAAGGATTATAAGCTAGTTGCTACGATTCCAGGGTTTCCTAAACAAATACCTAGCTTTGCAAAGAATATTCATCTGCATAGTAATCCTCCGTTCTTACAAGGTGGTTCATATGTACAACTGGCTTTTGGTGGTACACCAGATCAATTGAAGCCTTACATTGATGAGGCACGGATTGATTCTAAAGTTGTCATTTCGAAATCTGATCTATCTAATGTATATGTAAAAAACTATGTTGATTCAAATATGGAATATGCAGATACTTTGAAAACCTTAATGCCTACATCGATAGTTATTGTAGAAAATACAACAGTACCTATGGGCAAATATGTACAAAATCTAGTGGAAAATCCTATAGAGAAATCTGTTGATGAAATGTATGCATTACAGAATCAAGTGTTGGCTGAATTTAATAAGATTAAGATTGATGGTGAGGATAGCGAAGCTAAGTATAAACGTTATGTAGAAACGCGCAAGAGAGTAGAGGCTGAGCGAGATACATTAAAACCTAAACCGACGGATACGGTAGGTTTAGGTAAGAAGAAATATCCTATTTATACAGAGTTGGAGAATCGAAAACTACAGAAACAATATTTACATAGATTTTCTTTTAATGAAGATTCGGTAGAAATACCTGATGATTATGTAATATATTTATTTGATTTTGGTGGTAATTGGAATCATCCATATGCGTTAGGCGCAGCGGTGAGCCCTGAGAAAAATTATATTATTTATTTCTGTCAGCGCGGTTAATTGTAGGTCTAATATTGTAATTAGCTGATTTAATCTCTTTATAAATGACAATTATTAAACTAAAAATAAATTATTGACATAAATTATTTTAAAATATAAAATAATTGTAGACATACTGGCGTGTCAAAAAGGGATTAGAGAGTTCAGCCAGATACAATATGATATAGTTCGAGAGATCTATATACAAATTAAGACATGTTACGAGAGAGACGAGAGAAGAGTAACATGTCTTTTTTGTATGCCTAAAAATAGATGATCGTTCACTTTTTACTCATAAAAATATCTTCATTTTATACTTGGTTATTCGATAAAAATACTTAAAAATAAATAAAATATTGACATTAGAATTATAAACAGATATATTGATTGTGATATTCATTTTCATAAATAGAGACAGAGAAAATGATATAACAACTATAGTGTGAGAGCTTTAGGAGGGAACTTTCAAATGAATAATCAAATTAAATCATTACAAGCAGAAAACAGTGCTTTAAAAGCTAAGGATGTTGCGCAAGATACTCAATTACAAGAGCTTCGTGCAGAAATTGCTGCATTAAAAGCAAGCATGACAAAATAATATAGATGATATTGTAAATCTGTAGACAATTACCTCCTAATATATTACATTGAGTATATTAGGAGGTATTTTTATGGCTATTATTAATTTAAAATTATCTCAAGACGAATTAGCAGTCTTTACCGCCTTTGCAGCGTCGAAAAAAACGACAATAGAAGAATTGCTTAAGAAGACATTATTTGAAAAAATCGAAGATGAGTATGACGCAATGATTGCAAAAGAAGCATTGTTTGAATTTAAAGTGAATCCATATACATTAACGGTGAAGGAAATACAGGAAAAGTATAATTTATAAGAGGTGATGTTTTGAAATATTTACGTCGTGAATTAAACCAAGTAGAAAAGGAATATTTAACACAATTTGGCGAAGATTCCTTAAATCGTGTTATCCTTCATGATCCTAATACAAAGGACAAGCAAGAGGTTCAAGATACGATTGATATTTTAAAAGAAGCGATAGCAAAAAACAAACCTATAGAACAAGTACCAGAGGATATGTGGAAGCTTATTGAATTCTAATGTAAAAGACACATTGCAAATTATAGCAATGTGTCTTTTGTGTTATAGATTATACAGTTCTGGTTTACGGTCCCTAAATATATTGATTTTGTTGCGAATGTCTTCGACAACATCGAAATCAATATCTACAGTAGCAATACCTTCCTCAGTATTCATTTCTAATAGATTTGTACCCCATGGATCATATACGGCGGAGTGTCCAGTACTTTGGACGCGACCAACCGTGCCACAGCCGTTTACAGCACACACGAATAATTGATTTTCTATGGAGCGTACTTCATTAAGTACTTGCCAGTGTCGTAGGCGCATAGTAGGCCATTGAGCTGGCACAAATAGCAATTCTGTATTCGGTAATGCTGCCATGCGCACTAATTCTGGAAAGCGGATATCGTAGCAAATAACGGTGCTACACGGAATGCCATCTAACTCAAAATGTGTAGTGTGCGTGCCACCTGCAAAGTATTGATCTTCTTTTGCGGGACTAAAGCCGTGCATTTTAGAGTACTCTCCAACGAGCGTGCCTTCTCGGTTATAGGCATAGGAGGTATTGAACACAACATCATTTTTAGCAACTGCTACGGAACCGCCTACGATGTTTACGTTATGCTCTTTCGCAAATGTACTTAATAATGATTGAGTTCGTTCTCCGTTTCTGTCAGCGATGTTGATTAACTCTTTTGATGGATAGAACCCGGTATTCCAAGTTTCTGGTAATACGATAATATCTGGATGTTCAGAAAGTGATTGAGAGAGTAATTCTTGAACACGAGTATAGTTATATTCTACGTCATTTACATGGACGTCCATTTGAATAATAGTTAGGCGTTTTTTCATAGTACATCCTTTATTTGATGAAATGGTATTGTTTATGTGAAATATATTATAATTAAAATATTAAAACATTATTGAGTAGATTACAATCACGGGTAAACAATTCGCTAGTTTTTACTATTCTCCTTATAAATGATATAATATAAGTTATTAAATTGTGTCTATATAAAGGGGGACCTATGAAACGATTTTCATTGGTAGTGCTTTTCACAATTGTAATTGCTACAGCGTTAGCAGGATGTGGAATGCTTTCACAGCAAACGACAGAAAATGAAACTAAAACGCCACCTACACAACAGGTTACGATGGTACATCCGTCGGGAGTTCCGGTACTCATGTATCACAAGATTGGCGATGATAAAGATAATGATGCGGTTATCCGCGAGGATTTATTCCGTCAGCAAATGAAGTTCCTCAAGGATAATGGATACCATCCGTTGACGATGGATCAATTATACGATTATGTAGTTAATGGTGCAGCGGTACCTGAAAAGCCTGTAGTACTAACCTTTGATGATGGTTATGCAGATACATACTCTATCGTGTATCCATTGATGAAAGAATATGGTTTTGCTGCTACTGTATTTGTTAATCCAGGCGATGTAGGAACGCGGCTTACATGGGAACAGCTAAAAGAAATGAAAGACAATGGTATAACTATTTCTAATCATGGATTCCAACACGTGGAAATGGGCCAACTTTCAAAAGCAGCACAAATGGAAAATATTCAAAAAGCACAACAAGCGTTAGCTGATAAGTTAGGAATTACAGATAACCCTTGGTTCTGTTATCCCTATGGGGACAAAAATAAGGATACCGATGCTGCTACAAAAGACAGTGGTATAAAGATGGCAATGGCTATGAAGTCCGGTTGGGCTCATACAGGGGATAATCCATACAATATTTTACGTGTTTGGGTTGGTAATGCCGTAGACATCAAGCATTTTGAAGAACGAATTAGCACTGAACATTACAGTGATTTATAAGGAGATATACATTGTTTAAAAAGAATTGGGTAAAGTTCATCATTATGGTGTTCTTATTTACCGCAGTCACATCACCATTCGTTGTATTGTTTGGACCATTTAATAATGTAAAACGTGCCGTAATTGGTGCTATCTTACAATCTCGTCATCCTCAATACATTACATGGTTATTCAGCAACGATGAATTGCAATCTATTTTGGGGACAGTAGGCGTTGTAAAGAGTCAAGATTTGTTTAAATTTAATGCTCGCGAAGATAAAGACTTAAAATTAGAAAAAATTGAGTCTTCTCGTTATGTTGGGTACGTGCTTGAAATACCAGATCCTCGCCGTATCCAAGTTGCGACAGCTGCAAACATTCAAGAAAAAGGGGATACTACAAGTAATATTGCTAAAATGAATGGTGCCGTAGCGGCTATCAATGGTGGTGGCTTTCACGATCCTAATGGTACTGGTACAGGCCGCTTGCCATATGGCTTTATCCTTCACGAAGGGGATTATATCATCGGTAAGGATGTGGGGCCTGATGAATCCGTTGATTTTGTAGGTTTCTCTAAATCTGGCAACCTCATTGCGGGCAACTATGATAAAACTGAATTAGCTGATATGAAAGCTATGGAAGGTATTACCTTTGGGCCACCTCTTATCGTAGATGGTAAGAAGATGATTACCGATGGCGATGGCGGTTGGGGCGTAGGTCCTCGTACGGCCATAGGTCAACGTAAGGATGGTACTGTGTTGTTCGTTGTAATCGACGGTCGTCAACCAGGTTATTCCTTGGGTGCTACCTTGCGTGATGTGCAAGATGTACTTTATGAAAAGGGCGCATACATTGCGGCTAACCTTGATGGTGGCTCTAGCTCTACATTGTATTTAAATGGCAAAGTTGTAAATAAACCAGCCGATTTGTTAGGGGAACGGATGATTCCTACGGCGTTTATCGTGAAATAGGAGGAACAATGAAACCTTTTACGCGTGTACTGAGCGCCTTTGCGGTAGGTATTCTACTGCAAGGAGGGGTGTATCTGTACCTTGATCAATATATGTTTGCACCGACTACAGAATTTAACGTCTCTGGTGCGTCTAAGGATGACACGAAAAACTTCCCTGACGTAAAGGAGGGACGTAAATACGTATCTTATGACCATCAATTTATGGCTGTTGTTACAGATGAATCTCTTCGGATTTATAAGGCTGGTGAAAGCAAGCCTACAACGGTTAGTTTGAAAGGTCGCTCCATTAGCTATTTTGACTGGATGCCAGATCGTAACTACGCAATTATGGGCCTGTATACGGACAACAAGGTTGTTATGGCCCGACTCAATGCAGATGATCCGGAACACGAAGTAGATACAGAACTTGAAGATGTACCAAAGGGAAGTCGCATTGTTGATGCGGCATATTCCGAAGCGACAAATGTGGTGTACATGAAGGTGAAAGTTCGTGAAGGTGCATACCGGATTTACAGAACTGATGCGAACTATGATACGCGTCGCGTTTACATGCAAGCTACGGACATTGGTCGTATTGCTGTATTCTATGATGAAGATAATTTCTTCTATGATAATGCTAAAACTGGCGACATCTTCATGTTTAATGGTATCGAAGGTGGTTGGCGTGTTATCAATCCACCTGGACGATTCCGTTTGCTTGGTGTAGATACTAGCAAGACCATCTATATCGCTCGTGTCGATGAAGATAATAATGTATTAACTGTATACTCTGGTAAATTAGGCGTAGGATTTAAACCTATTTATAAATATAATAATCCGACTACCTTGTCTGAAGTAACTATGAATGCGGTGAAAGAAATTATTGCCAATGGCAGTGATGATACGACCAAAGTAACAGAAGATAACGATAAATCATCTAAAGACTCTAGCTCTAAGAAAAAGAATTAATATAAAGCCTTTATAATCGCAGGTTATAAAGGCTTTATTTATAAAATTATTTAGTTTTATACGACATAATTCAAGTTGAACTCATATATATTTCGTTATAATCGGTATATGAGTATACGAGATGATGATTTAACGGGCGACGATAATACATGAGAAAGGCGGTTGTCTATGAATATATTGTTTGTACGGCTCAGTTATATTGGTGATATACTGCATGCCACAGCCGCCGCAAGGTGGATAAAGCAACAGTATCCGAATGCAAAATTACATTGGATTGTTACACCTAGCATGGCTGAACTATTAGAACATAATCCCTATGTAGATCATATATTTCCTTGGGAACGGGATGAATATGAGGCTCATTCAAAAAAATTACACCTTCGTACCATGTGGAATATGTGGTGGGATTTACGAAAACGTTTAAAGCCTTATCACTTCGATATAGCTGTTGATGTACAAGGCAGGCTTATTACGGGGCTTGTACTATTGGCATCTGGTGCACCTATACGGTTAGGATTAGGTGGTACTAAAGAACTGAATTGGTTATTTACTAATTACAAATCGAAGAATCGGTCAAAGCATGTTATAGAGCAATATCTTGATGTAGCTAAATTACTGCCAGGTGCATTAAACACAGAGACTATCCCTGTTGAGACTAGGAATATGAATCTAATGGATCTCATTGTGACAGCTGATGAGCAACAACGAGCTAAATTCGAAGTGGAAACGGCGTTTGCAGAAAAAGATAGACCATTGATAGGTTTAGTTTTAGGTTCATCATGGCAGACTAAGTCCTGGCCTTATGAAAAGTGGCAACAACTAATTGATTCCCTGTCCTATAGAAGCAATTTTATATGCTTGGGTGGACCAAAAGAAGCACAAGAGTTTGAAGAATTGATGCAACATGTAGAGAAAGAGAATTTGCCAGTTTACAATAAATTAGGTAAGACTACTTTACGTGAAATGGCGGCTCTTCTTGGTGAATGTGAGGTGGTAGTGGCCTGTGATACGGGTGCACTACATATGGCCGTGGCTCTACAACGCCCTGTAATAGCTTTATTTGGCCCTACAAACCCCGCAGAGTGGGGACCTCTGACTGGAACCTATAAAGTGCTACAAAATCATGATATGGAGTGCTTAGGATGCCGTAAACGAAAATGTCCGAAGGGAAAAGCGTACTGTATGTCTGGTATTGATCCAGTTATGGTGAAGGAACATATTATTGAATTATTAGGTGTAAAGAATTAGACTTAAATAAGAGTGATAATATATAAAGTTAGTTAGAATACGCATTATGTTGGTCGTCTAACTAGTAGAATAGGAGTATATAATGGCAAAGTTTAAAATTCAAAAAGGCTTATCAGACGCAGAAATGATGAAGCAATGGGGTGGAAATGATAACTTTGAAGAAACTATGATGCAGGCGGAACGCAATGCAGCGAAACCTGTGATTCATCAAAGTCCTAAGCAAACACAAGATGCATTTTATCGTGAATTTTTAACTGAGAAGGTGGAAACACTTATCGGTAAGATGCTGTTAGATATTAAAATGGAGTATTTTAAAGAGGGCGAAGGGGCATTCTCTATCCAAGTAAAACGAGATGGCAAGAATATTGTTCTTGAAACAGCACCTAAAAAGGTAAAATAAAAAGTATATTTGAAATAGAAAATGTATATTCATGAATATTAGATTATCTTTGTCAGTCATCAAAAAAAGTGATAACAAAATCTGTAAATCAAGATAATTCGTTGTACTACATCAATAAATACTGATATACTTTCGTACATAAATAAAAATTATAACGATATGAGGATTAGTTTGCTTTTACATTCTCATTAACATACTCATTTGGTAATGATTAAAAATGCAAGATAAAATCTAGCATAACGAGAGTTTTTGGTGATTTTTTTTACACTTTTATATCAAAAATGCATGCTTTTTGATGATAAATAAGCATAATATACTTGTTGACAAAGAATTTTAGAAGTAGTCTAATATAAGTATGTTCCGATAATTCCTAGCACATTTTACCTACATAAGTAGGAACTATAGGAATTGTTGATAAATAGGTATGAGATAGTCATTGAGTGTATGTATAAAATTACATCACCTTACTATTTCGAATTGGAGGATTAACATGGCTAAAAAATTAAGAATCTGTGAAACCGTTCTTCGTGACGGTCATCAATCTATTTTGGCAACTCGCATGCGTTACGAACAAATGGAACCAGTGCTTGGCCTTTTAGATGAAATCGGTTATGAAGCTCTTGAATGTTGGGGCGGCGCTACTTATGATAGCTGTCTTCGTTTCTTGAACGAAGATCCATGGGAACGTCTTCGCAAATTAAAAGCTAATGTAAAAAATACACCACTACAAATGTTACTTCGTGGCCAAAACTTGTTGGGCTACAAACATTACTCTGATGATGTAGTGGAAGCATTCTGTAAAGCTGCTGTAAAAAATGGTATCGACCGTATCCGTATTTTCGACGCATTGAACGACCCTCGTAACATGGAAGCTGCTATTAAATATTCCAAAAAAGCAGGCGCACACGTTCAATCCGCTATGGTATACACTATTTCTCCAGTTCATACAACTGAAAGCTTCTTGAAAGTTGCTGAAACTTTGGTTGAAATGGGTACTGATTCTCTTTGCATTAAAGATATGTCCGGTTTGTTAGGACCTGCTGATGCATATGATTTGGTTTCCACATTCAAAAAACGTTTTGGTGAATTGCCAATCGACTTGCACAGCCATTTCACTTGCGGTCTTGCAAGCACTACATACTGGGAAGCTGCTAAAGCTGGTGTAGATATCATCGATACTGCTATTTCCCCATTTGCTCATGCAACTAGCCAACCAGCTACTGAAACTATGATCGAAATGTTCAAAGGCACTGAATGGGATCTTGGTCTTGACCTTGATAAATATATTCCATTAGTTGATCATTTCCGTAAAGTAAAACAACAAATCGCTGAAGAATTCAACTTGAAACCAGCTAGCGATGTAATCCCAGCTGTTCGTCGTTACCAAATTCCTGGCGGTATGTTGTCCAATACTCAAAACCAATTGAACGAAATGGGTATGGGCGATCGCTTCTTCGACGTAATGGATGAAATGCCACGCGTTCGTGAAGACTTGGGTTACCCTCCATTGGTAACTCCAACATCCCAAATCGTTGGTAC
>OKWO01000094.1_pt1 | contig 51614 bp, 53 predicted proteins | sample 1607221 | NCBI WGS metagenome assembly OKWO01 (sample SAMN07501057, study PRJEB24779) | human gut metagenome | isolation source: stool | host: human infant | place: USA: Pittsburgh, PA | reverse complement strand
ACATCAGTTAATTGTTTGCTTGCTTCATAATTCATAGAACTATTGTACCATATTTTGTTTCGCAGGAAGTCTAATTAAAGATTTAGGATTATCTTTATCTAAAAATACCATTGTAGGTGACGAATATCGCATTAGATATCTCATCGCATACCTCACTACTAAATTTGGTATTAAAATTTACGATCTGTCTGCTCTAGATATTAAGATTATTCGACAATTTTTATTTGAGAGTGGTACTAATATAAGACCTACTACGCACCTTTCTGATATCTTTATTTTTTTTGATACGCTTTTCATTTTAACCTGGAAACGTCACCATCATAAAGTTAAAATTCCAAACTCCAAACTTTTCTCTTCTCTTAAAAAAATCTTTATTTATGAGGAGCTGAATACATGTGTAAAAAGTATCGTTCAACCTTACTTCAATGTTATTTTTAATTCAGAAGACATGGATTATATTTTTTTTATCTATCTTACAAGCGCTAACTCTTTTGCTGCTCAAAAGTGGACTGAAACACATGTCGATGAAGTGTTAGCTATTTTTAAAAGTCTTCCTAAATTCCAAATGCTACTACAACCTTTGAAAGAAGCTCTTCCATACTCTGACACCTACTACGATGAGCTAGTGAAAGTCACTATTTACTTTTCTCGAAACTTCATAGTTGGTCTGAATCAATTAATTCCTGAAACAATTAGTTTTCCTTCAACATTCTATCCTGGAAATCCTAAACTAATACCCATTATCGAACCAATAGTCACACATTGGCTAACTGAAATTGGGGAATCAACTTTAAAAAAACAGCACTTTTTCTTATTCTGTGCTCATCTGGAAAGGGTGATAAAAAATAATATGCCTCCTATAAGAGTTGTGTTGTTAACAACTGATTTCATTAATAATCAAATCTTCAAAGACTATCTATTACAATCTCTTTCCTTAGAGAAAATAAACTTTCATTCCTATTACTTATTAAGAGATAATGTTAGTCAAGTATCAACTCTAAAACCTGATTTAATCATTACCGATCAAAAACTAGTTCCATATGTCACAAAGGAATTAGCTACAAATAGTTTAGTCGCTCATATTGATTACAACGATACACCCTCTCAAATCAGTAATATCCAAACTATTATTTCTAATATTAAAGAAGAAAAATATCGAAAAATCTTTGATAAAATATAACATCCACCTACTGTATTCTTTTGATTTCAATTATTAATAAAACGACTAGAGCACTTCATTAACTACTCTAGTCGTTTTATTAATTCTGTTCATCGTATTAATCGATTGCTTTTAGTTTTAAGATAACATCTCGGATTTGTGCAGCTAGCTCAAAGTCCAATAATTCAGCTGCTTCTTGCATTTGCTTTTGAAGAGCTTTAATTTCAGCTTGCCTTTCTTTCTTAGATAAACTACTGTAATCGACAACTTTTTCAGGTTTATCGCTGTCATTACTTTTAGTAATAGCAATTAAATCACGGATTTCTTTTTTAATTGTTTGTGGCACAATTCCATGCTTTTCATTATAATCCATTTGTAAACGACGACGGCGAGCGGTTTCATCCATAGCTCTTTGCATAGAATCTGTTATTTTATCAGCATACATAATAACATGACCATTACTGTTACGTGCTGCACGTCCGATTGTTTGGATAAGACCACGCTCATTACGAAGGAAACCTTCCTTATCAGCATCTAAGATTGCAACAAGGGAAACCTCAGGAACATCTATTCCTTCACGTAAGAGATTAATACCAATTAAAACATCAAACACACCAAGTCGTAAATCACGAATAATCTCTGTACGTTCTAAGGTTTTAATATCGCTGTGCATATACTTAACTTTAACTCCCATTTCTTTGAGATAATCTGTTAAGTCTTCTGCCATGCGCTTTGTCAATGTTGTAATAAAGGTACGCTCACCTTTTTCAGTCCTCAAATTGATTTCACCAAGCAAGTCATCCATCTGCCCCATACTTGGTCTAACTTCAACTTCTGGATCAAGAAGTCCTGTTGGCCGGATAATTTGCTCAACAACCGTATCTGTTTGCCCCATTTCATAGTCTCCTGGCGTTGCAGATACATAGACAATTTGATGGACATGGCTTTCGAATTCTTCACGACGAAGTGGACGGTTATCTAAGGCAGATGGTAAACGAAAACCGTAATTAACCAACATTTCTTTACGCGAACGGTCTCCATTATACATCCCTTTGATTTGCCCCATTGTCATGTGACTCTCATCAATCATAATCAAAAAATCTTCTGGGAAGAAATCTAACAAAGTAAAAGGTGGCTCACCTTCACTTCTACCATCCATGTGACGTGAGTAGTTCTCAACACCATTTGTATATCCCATTTCACGAAGCATTTCAATATCATATTCTGTCCTTTGTCGAATACGTTGCGCTTCAATCAATTTCCCTTCTTTTTCAAAAAGTTCTACTTGATTTTCCATTTCAGCTTGTATTTTTGAAATAGCTTCTTCCATATGTTCATCATTTGTCATAAAGTGTGTTGCTGGGAAAATAGCTAAATGTTCCACTTCTCCTAGCACACGCCCTGTTAACGATTCTATTTCTCTTATACGATCAATTTCATCACCAAAAAATTCAATTCGAAAGGCATGCTCATCACGACTCGCAGGAAAAAATTCTACAACATCGCCACGAACGCGAAATTTTCCACGTTGAAAATCAATATCGTTACGCTCAAATTGAATATCAACGAGATTGTTCAATAACTGATCACGTGAAATTTCTTGACCTGGCCTAAGGCTAACAACACTGTCTGCATACTCTTTAGGAGAACCTAAACCGTAAATACAAGAAACAGATGCTACAACAATAACGTCATTTCTTTCTAATAACGAAGAAGTCGCTGAGTGACGTAATTTGTCAATTTCGTCATTGACTGAACTATCTTTTTCAATATAAGTATCCGAAGAAGGCACATAAGCTTCTGGTTGATAATAATCATAATATGAAACAAAGTACTCTACGGCATTGTCAGGAAAAAATTCTTTAAACTCTCCATAAAGTTGACCTGCTAAGGTTTTATTATGTGCAATCACCAAGGTTGGCTTGTTAACTTGGGCGATAACTTGGCTCATTGTGTAGGTTTTACCAGTACCAGTAGCACCTTTTAAAATCTGAGCTTTTTCTCCTCCTTCAATATTGTCAACCAACGTTTCAATAGCTTGAGGTTGATCTCCCGAAGGGCTATATTTGGAAACTAATTTAAATCGGTTAGTATCTTTTCTATCTATCATTTCTTTACCTCGATTACTTTATTTTAACATAGAAAAAAGAAAAAGACTGAGCTGCAACACTCAATCTGTTTCTTCAGTCTTAATTAGCCATAGAAGGTATATAATTGCTGCTAAGAGAACAAAAATAGAAATCAAACTTCCTTCTATTCCGAATGCACCACCTGATATCCAGTCCGGTGCGTTTTCTTTAACGGTAAAATGCAAAAGAGATGCTCCTGCTTTCTGACCACTTACGGCAATACCATAGAGATTACCTTGGCTAAAATTCCAAGCTCCATGTAAGGCTGCAACACTCCAAATATTACCACTTTTAATCATATACAAGGACATTAAAACTCCCGAACATATAATACTTACAATAGAAAGAAAAGTGACATGGGCATTTACCAAGTGCAAAATGCCAAATAAAGTGGATGAGACCCCTATGGCAACAGCTAAATGAAAACGATGATTAATTAGAGGAAGAAGCCACCCTCGTGTTAGCAATTCTTCCGTACCGCTTTGAATAAGCCAAAAAGGAAGGAGAGTTACAACATAGAAAATCGTTGCCTTAGAAACATCATAGCTATGAAAGTCAAGTCCTCCCAATATATAAGCAGTGATGACAGAAATTGAAAATAGAATAAAACCTATACTCCAACCTTTTATAAGTGACCACAGAGTTCTTTTAAACTTTGTAGAAAACCCCAATTCTGAAAAAGGTCTTTTTTCTACGAATTTTACCCAGATAAGCAAAAGGAATGCTGAAAAACTAAAGGTTCCTAATTCTCCATAGATATTATTAAATAAATTAATAAACTCAAAAAAGTATAGGAAGAAAACTTATAGAGTACAGAAGACACTAGAACAATTCCCACACCACCTAGAGTTAGACCAACGAAAAAAAATAGGTATACCATAAAACAAGCAAATAACAATAATAGCCATGACGGCCAGTTTTTATAGACAGCGAACTGACTATTTAAAATCCTTTTATTCATAATAATCCTAAATCCTTTTTGTGTGATAACACTAGAACGATTATATCATAATACTAACTAAAGATATATATAAAATTAACATAACATACATGTTACGTTTTCTAACATAGAAATGACATTTTGTTGCTCTATCTTATTTATTTTGATATAATAAAACACATATTTATAAAAAGGAGATTTACATGAAGCACAAGTTAAAAGCTTTTACGCTTGCTTTACTCTCAATATTCTTTGTGTTTGGTGGAAAGGTCAGTGCAGAGACTGTGAATATTGTTTCTGATACAGCATACGCTCCATTCGAATTTAAAGATTCTGATCAAACTTATAAAGGAATCGATGTTGACATCGTTAACGAAGTCGCTAAGCGTGCTGGCTGGAATGTTAACATGACGTACCCAGGTTTTGATGCCGCAGTTAACGCTGTTCAATCTGGACAGGCAGACGCGCTAATGGCCGGAACTACTGTTACTGAAGCACGTAAAAAAGTCTTTAATTTCTCAGATACTTATTACGATACTTCCGTTATTCTTTATACTAAAAATAATAATAAAGTCACAAACTACAAACAACTAAAAGGAAAAGTAGTCGGTGTAAAAAATGGAACAGCTGCTCAAAGCTTCTTAGAGGAAAATAAATCTAAATACGGCTATAAAGTTAAAACATTTGATACAAGTGACCTAATGAATAACAGCCTTGATTCTGGTTCTATTTACGCCGCTATGGACGATCAACCAGTTGTGCAATTTGCGATAAATCAAGGAAAAGCTTACGCCATTAACATGGAAGGCGAGGCAGTTGGTAGCTTTGCATTTGCTGTCAAAAAAGGTAGTGGACACGATAACCTAATTAAAGAATTTAACACAGCTTTTGCACAAATGAAATCAGATGGCACTTATAATGACATCATGGATAAATGGCTTGGGAAAGACGCTACAAAAACAAGCGGCAAAGCAACAGGTAATGCCAATGAAAAAGCAACTCCTGTAAAGCCAAGTTATAAAATTGTTTCTGATTCTTCATTCGCACCATTCGAATATCAAAACGGTAAAGGGAAATATACTGGTTTTGATATGGAATTAATCAAGAAAATTGCTAAACAGCAAGGTTTTAAACTTGATATCTCAAATCCAGGTTTTGATGCCGCTTTAAATGCTGTCCAATCTGGACAAGCTGACGGTGTTATTGCAGGAGCCACAATCACAGAAGCACGCCAAAAAATCTTTGATTTTTCTGACCCTTATTACACATCTAGCGTTATCTTAGCGGTAAAAAAAGGAAGCAATGTCAAATCATACCAAGATTTAAAAGGAAAAACAGTTGGTGCTAAAAATGGTACTGCCTCATATACTTGGTTATCAGACCACGCAGATAAGTACAACTATCATGTTAAAGCATTTGATGAAGCATCTACAATGTATGATAGTATGAACTCAGGTTCAATTGATGCTCTAATGGATGACGAAGCAGTTCTTGCTTACGCTATTAATCAAGGTCGTAAATTTGAAACACCTATCAAAGGTGAAAAATCAGGCGATATCGGATTTGCAGTGAAAAAAGGGGCAAATCCAGAATTAATTAAAATGTTTAACAACGGTCTTGCTTCACTCAAAAAATCAGGTGAGTACGATAAACTTGTTAAAAAATACCTTTCCACAGCCAGCACTTCTTCAAACGATAAAGCTGCTAAACCTGTAGATGAATCAACTATTTTAGGGTTAATTTCTAATAACTACAAACAATTGCTATCTGGTATTGGAACTACTTTAAGTTTAACTCTTATCTCATTTGCGATTGCTATGGTTATTGGTATTATCTTTGGTATGATGAGCGTATCACCAAGTAATACTCTCCGCACAATTTCAATGATTTTTGTTGATGTTGTCCGTGGTATTCCACTCATGATTGTGGCCGCTTTTATTTTCTGGGGTATTCCTAATTTAATCGAAAGCATCACAGGTCACCAAAGTCCAATTAATGACTTCGTTGCTGCTACTATCGCTCTTTCTTTAAATGGTGGTGCGTACATTGCTGAAATTGTACGTGGTGGTATTGAAGCTGTTCCTTCTGGTCAAATGGAAGCAAGTCGTAGTTTAGGTATTTCTTACGGCAAAACTATGCAAAAGGTTATCTTGCCTCAAGCAGTACGCCTTATGTTACCAAACTTTATCAACCAATTTGTCATCTCATTAAAGGATACAACAATTGTATCAGCAATCGGACTTGTGGAACTCTTCCAAACTGGTAAAATCATAATTGCACGTAACTATCAATCATTCCGTATGTATGCTATTCTTGCAATTATGTATCTTGTAATCATTACCCTTCTCACCCGTCTAGCAAAACGTTTAGAAAAGAGGCTTAAATAATGGCAGAATTAAAAATTGATGTCCAAGATTTACACAAGTCGTATGGGCAAAATGAAGTTTTAAAAGGTATTGATGCTAAATTTTATGAAGGTGATGTTGTCTGTATTATTGGACCTTCTGGTTCAGGAAAATCAACTTTCCTTCGCACATTGAACTTACTTGAATCAATCACAAGTGGAAAAGTTGTTGTGGACGGCTTTGAGTTATCAAATCCAAAAACAGACATAGACAAAGCACGTGAAAATATCGGAATGGTATTTCAACACTTCAATCTTTTCCCACATATGTCAGTTCTTGAAAACATCACTTTTGCTCCTATTGAACTTGGTAAAGAATCTAAAGAAGCAGCTGAAAAGCATGGGATGGAATTACTTGAAAAAGTTGGTTTAGCCGATAAAGCTAATGCCAAACCAGATAGTTTATCTGGAGGACAAAAACAACGTGTAGCTATCGCAAGAAGCTTAGCGATGAATCCAGATATCTTACTTTTTGACGAACCAACTTCTGCACTTGATCCAGAAATGGTTGGAGATGTTCTCAATGTTATGAAAGATTTAGCTGAACAAGGTATGACTATGTTAATTGTGACACACGAAATGGGATTTGCTCGTCAAGTTGCCAATCGTGTTATCTTTACAGATGGTGGTCGTTTCCTCGAAGATGGGACACCTGAGCAAATCTTTGATACACCTCAACACCCACGTCTCCAAGACTTCCTTAATAAAGTTTTAAACGTTTAATAAAAAAGATGACTTCGTGTCATCTTTTTTTATTTCCTAATCACAAACAAATTATAATAGGATAAGTTTTCTTCTAAAATTAGCAAAACATCAGCTAGAATGTTTGAATAATGTTGCACAAGGGCTTTCAGTATGATAATATAGCAGTATGAAAGACTATATTAACAGAATATTGCACTTTATTAAAGAACATATGACTTATCATGTCAACTTTATAGATGACTTTTTAGATATTAAATGGGAAAAGGTGAGTAACATCCATTTAAGGTTTTGGACAACTATTATTGCTTATCTAGTTATTTTTATCTTAAGTATCTCTACCGTAATTCTTAACCTTGTACTTCTTTTTCAAGGATTCTTAACGCAAAACCCTATTATTTACTTACTATTTTTTATAACTTTAGTTTGTGCTTTTTATTTTGCTTATAAATTTATTACTTATACTCCAACCATTGTAAAAAATGCTCTTCAGTATATCAAAAAGCTCAAAAACGTTTAAAATAATAAAGTAATCTGTACCTTAACACTCTATCAATTATGTTTTAGAGTCTTTTTTCATACCTAAAATAACTAAAAAGGATAGTTACTTAACTATCCTTTTTTCTTTTGCTAATTTTTCGCGTTCTAAACGAAGTTTACGATTAGGATTTAATGTGTTAAAGAGTTCTTCTAATTTTTCAGCATTCCAGACATCGGCCGCTGAAACAAAGTTCCCATCTTTATCACGAAATGATATCGGTTTATCTCCCATAAAAAACCTCCAATCAAGTACTGCATTAATCTACAAATTCAAATTCGAAGTTACCTATACGAACAATATCTCCATCCTTAGCTCCGCGCTCTCGAAGGGCTTCATCAACGCCCATACCACGTAACTGACGAGCAAATTTCATTATTGATTCATCGCGTTCCATATTTGTCATAACAAAGAGTTTTTCTAGCTTATCACCATACAATACCCACGTTGCATCATCATCACGTGTAATCTCAAATGGACGTTCATCTTCGTTAAATCCATAGTATGCTTCATCTTCTTGCATGTCAGTTTCGTCATAAAGAAGAAACTCTTCTGTATTGGCTAATAATTCAGCCGTCGCATCCATAAGGTTCTCTAGTCCTTGATGTGCTAAACTTGAAATTGGAAAAATCATAGGCATGTCATCAAACTCATCATAGTTTGCAGCTAATTTTTCTTTGAATGCTGCCAAATTCTCTTCTGAATCAGGCATGTCCATTTTATTGGCAACAATAATTTGCGGACGTTCCATCAATCGAAGATTGTAAGTTTCCAACTCATTATTAATTGAAACATAGTCATCGTAAGGGTCTCGTCCTTCACTTGCCGACATATCAATAACATGTAGAATAACACGTGTACGCTCAATATGTCTAAGAAACTGAGTTCCTAATCCGACACCTTGACTAGCCCCTTCAATCAAACCAGGGAGATCAGCCATTGCAAAGCTATCACCTGATTTTGTACGAACCATCCCTAAATTAGGGACAATTGTCGTAAAATGATAGGCACCAATTTTAGGCTTTGCTGCTGAAACAACACTAAGTAGCGTCGACTTCCCAACCGATGGGAAACCAACGAGACCAACATCAGCCAAAATTTTTAATTCTAATTGTAATTCACGCTCTTCGCCAGGCTCCCCATTTTCAGCAATTTCAGGAGCTGGATTACGTGGGGTTGCAAAGCGAATATTTCCACGACCACCCCGGCCACCTCTGGCTACAACGAATTCCTGATCATGCTCCACAAGGTCGGTAATAACCTTACCTGTAGTAGCATCACGAACAGTTGTTCCAGGTGGTAATGACACAATAAGGTCTTCTGCACCTCGACCGTGCATACCTTTAGTCATCCCTTTTTCACCAGCTTTTGCTTTAAAATTACGGTTATATCGAAAATCCATCAAAGTTCGTAAACCTTCGTTTACTTTAAAAATGACCGATCCGCCTTTACCGCCATCACCGCCCCACGGGCCTCCATTGGGGACATATTTCTCACGGCGAAAAGCAACCATGCCATCACCACCGCGACCTGCCTTAACACTAATTTTGGCAGTATCTAAAAACATACTCATTTCTAAAATTCCTATTCTTTATTCTATTCAGTATAAAAAAACGCTTTACAGCGTTTCTCATTACATGATTGCACTAATAGCACCAAATACCAAACCACCAACTGTTACTAGTACCATCAAAATAACAACAAAAAGAGTTAGTTTTTCAAACCCAGTTTTTTTTCGTTGTCCGTTATCTCCAAAAGCCACTCATGTCACCTCATTTACTGAATATATAGTTAAGTCTATATTAACACGAAACGTCTTATTTCGCAAACTACAAACCGTTAGCTTAAATATATCTTTATTAAATCGCTTCCATATTTCCTTGTGCTTTATAAGAGTTTATGATAAATTATAAAAAATAGTAAATTTAAAGGAGCTAGTATGGTTTTACAAGATTTCGACAACCTTTTAAAAAAATATGCCCAATTAATTATTTCTCAAGGTTTAAATGTCCAAAAAGGGCATACTCTCGCTTTAACAATCGATGTGGAACAAGTCCACTTAGCAAGGCTTTTAACTGAAGCCGCTTATGAAAAGGGAGCAAGTGAAGTTATTGTTGATTATACAGATGATTTTATCACGCGCCAGCGACTACTTCATGCTTCAGACGAAGTTCTCACGAATGTTCCACAGTATACCGTTGATAAATCTTTAGCGCTATTAAATAAGAAAGCTAGTCGATTAGTTGTGAAATCTTCTAACCCTAACGCTTTCGCTACTGTTGATCCTAAACGTTTATCTGAAACAACTAGAGCAACCGCTATTGCCTTAGAGGAACAAAGTAGAGCAATACAAGCTAATAAAGTATCTTGGAACGTGGCTGCAGCTGCTGGTAGAGAATGGGCTGCACTTGTCTTCCCAGAATTAAAAACAAGCGACCAACAAGTTGATGCTCTTTGGGATACCATTTTCAAATTAAATCGTATTTATGAAGATGATCCTATTGCTGCTTGGGACGCACATGAAGCTAAATTATTAGAAAAAGCTACTAGACTAAATCAAGAACAATTTGATGCTCTTCATTATACCGCACCAGGTACAGATTTAACGCTTGGTATGCCTAAAAATCATATTTGGGAGGCAGCCGGTAGTCTCAACGCTCAGGGAGAGACTTTTATCGCTAATATGCCTACTGAAGAAATCTTTTCAGCACCTGATTACCGTCGTGCAGATGGGTATGTGACAAGTACAAAACCTCTCAGTTATGCTGGCGTTATTATCGAAAATATGATGTTTACTTTTAAAGACGGTAAAATTATCAATGTCACTGCAGAAAAAGGGCAAGAAACAATCCAACGCTTAATCGAGGAAAATGATGGGGCAAGATCGCTTGGGGAAGTTGCACTTGTCCCACATAAAACACCAATTTCACTGTCTGGACTAATTTTCTTTAATACTTTATTCGATGAAAATGCCTCTAATCACCTCGCTATTGGATCTGCATATGCCTTCAATGTAGAAGGAGGAACAGAAATGACAAGTCAAGAATTGGATGAAGCTGGTTTAAATCGTTCTTCAACACATGTTGATTTTATGATTGGTTCAGAACAAATGGATATTGATGGTATTCGTGCAGATGGAACTGCTGTCCCAATCTTTAGAAATGGCGAATGGGCTATTTAAATATAAAAAGGAGGTTAGTCCTCCTTTTTTATATTTAATAAAGTTTCATTTTCTTATTGTAAAGACTTAATGATAACAGAATAATCCCTCCCGTAGATGCTATTACAGTATCTGAGTGGCTATCTCCTGTTTTAGGAAGTTCCTTTTTAGGCTTACTGTGGCCTTTTTTCTCATCATTTGCTTTTGAAGATGATGATTCATCGCGATCCACTTCTTCTTGATCACTACTTGCTTTACTAAAATTCTTAATACTATCTTCTGAAATTAATACTTTTGTTCCACTAGAAATATCCTTATTATTGCCAATTTCTGTCTTCGTGCTACCATCAGGCTTGTTCTCTTCACTAGGTGAGGGTTGCGATGGTTCTGTTGTAGGTGGATTAGTTGAGGGATTTGTTTCTGGTTCACTTGATGAACTCGATTCATTTTCAGAAGAAGAACCAGTACTAGACTGGTCTAGTTCATCTAATCTTTTCTCCTCAGATAAGGTCGTAGTCACGACACTCGTGTCAGTATTCTTATCACTTGTATCAGCATAACCGATTGATGAATAAGTAGCACATGTTAAGACAGTAAGTGCTACCATCGTTAAAATCTTATTTTTCACTTTCATATTATTTCCTATTTTATAATTCCTTACACCTTCATTATAATTTATTACAACATAAAAATCGAAAATATGATACTAAAAAGTGAAAAATAGGAATTATTTTACATTACAATCAACTTTTCTGATTCTTTTTTGTTACAAAGCTAAAACAAGCTAATAAAAGGGGTACTACTAAAACTGGAGATAGACTTGATTCTGTATCACCTGTTTTAGGAAGTGCTTTTTGATATGCCATTACGGATGGTTTATTTTTAACAGACGATTTCATCCATTTTTTAGAGATAGATACTTGAGTAACTTGTGAATTTTCTTCTAAATTTACTAATGATGAATGAGCTTTAAAGAGGGAGTTAGTAGGCTGTATTAGGCCAGTAGATGGTTTCACTTCTTTATCTATTATTCTTTGCCATTTAACATTAAAACCATGATATTTTTCAAAGAAAGTTGCAAATTTAATTAATACCATATCATAGTTTGCACCTGCCATTAACATCGTCCCTATGGGTAAACCAGACTCAGATAAGTAAGTCGGGATACTGATAGCTGGGAGTCCTGTCATATTAGCAATTTGTGTAAAAGGTGTTCTACGCAACATAGGCTCCCACTGGCGATTAAAGAGAGCAATTCTTTCTTCTTGGCTCAAGTTTTCCATATTATAAATCGCTCTTTTATCTTCCTCTGTTACATATGGATCTGTATTTAGAGGGGCTAAACTTGCGGTCGTTGGCGATAAGAAAATAGGAAATTGCTTGTGAAGCTTCTCCATTGCCTTACGATAATCATCCATATGTTTTTGGGCTTCCATAATAGATTTCTTAAGTTCAGCCTTATCTGAATTTTGATAAATAACATGAACTGCCCAAGTAATGGGATCAACGTCTTCTTTAGTAAAACCATGTTTTTTTAAGTCTTTTTCAATTGTTGAAAAAGCTCCTCCCATACCAATAGCCAAGGTTGAATAATCACGCATTAATGCTCTACCATCAATTGGTAAGTCTATCTCTGTCACTTTGAATCCTTGTTTTCTTAAGAATATGACGTTGTCCATAATAGCATTTTTAGCATCTTGACTAACTTCTGTTCCCATTGGTGATTTCAAAGTATAAGCAATTGGTAAAGATTTTAAATCATTAACTGATACTAGCGTTTGATCGCTTTTCTTTAGATAAGTTAATAATGTTTCTGCGTCTCTAGATGACTTAGTTAATGGAAAATGAACTGCTGTACTATACGAATCTGGCTTTTCATTACTCACCAATCCTCTTGTTGGTTTTAAACCTACCAAGCCCGTCCAAGAAGATGGAATACGGATAGAACCACCAGCATCACTACCGCTAGCAATTGGCGTCATCCCGCTAGCAATAACTGCTGCACTTCCACCAGAAGAGCCACCAGCATTATGAGCAAGATTCCAAGGGTTATGCGTTGGACCGTATAATTTAGAATCTGTTATATTGCGCCATCCATACTCTGGAAAGTTCGTTTGTCCTAAAATAATAAATCCTAAATCTTTATATTTTTTGACATAGCTACTGTCAAATGTGCTAATTTTTCCACCTGCATAGATCAAGCCATTATTGGTTTCACCACCTTTAATACTGTGCCCTAACCCCTTGACTAACAAGGGAACACCTAAAAACGGCTGATTGGTATCTTTAAGTTTTCTAGCCTCTTCAATAGCTTCTTGGCGTCTAGTAGTAATGACTGCATTTAAAGATGGGTTTTCTTTAGCAATAATATCGTATGCCATATTGACGAGTTCCTCACTAGTAACTTGACCACTTCTCACCATGTTGGCTAAATCTTGACCATCTTTTTGTTTGTATGTCTCTTCAGTTAACTTAGTAGAAGGACTCTCAACGACAGGACTTGATTGAGTTGTTTTTAAAGCATCTGGAGCTGAAATATGAGGCGTGTCAACTGTTGTAAGCGCCACAGAATTAGCTGGTTTTACTTGACCTATTACAGATTGTCCTGATTCTGATGAAAATTTTGCGGTAGGATTACTGTCATTAGTTTGAACGATAGTATTTGTAGTAGGAGCTACTGAAGCACTTGTCTCAGTACTATTAGCATAGATACTGCTAGTATTCATTGCAGCAGCTAACGTTAAAACCGTCACCGTATTAAGAATAAAGTATTTACGTTTCATTTGATCTTCCAATCTAAAAAAGTATACGTTTACATTATAATCTAAGTGTTATCAAATTGCTAAAATATTAACTGTTATTTTATATTATTGCATATATTTTTCTAATTTTTCTATTTCTTTTATTGTTAGCCGTCTCCATTGTCCACTTTCTAGCTGTTTATCTAATTGTAGATTCCCCATACTTAGACGCTTTAGCTCTAAGACTTCCTTACCACACGCAGCAACCATACGTTTAACTTGATGGAATTTTCCTTCCTTAATAGTGATTTTAACAAGACTCTGCTTCTTCACCTGATTTACTTCCACAATTTCTAATAATGCTGGTAAACAAGTAAAATCTTTCAGAATAATCCCTTTATCAAATGCCAAAATATCGTCTTCTGTCATTATCCCTGAGATTTTTGCCTCATAGCATTTATCAACGTGTTTTTTAGGTGATAACATTTTATGCGCTAATTCCCCATTATTAGTTATTAACAAAAGGCCTGTTGTATCAATATCTAAACGCCCCACTGGAAAAACAGCTTTATCTCGAGCAGTTTTGTCTAGCAAATCTAACACGGTTTTATGCGAAGGATCATCCGTTGCTGATATAACACCTTTGGGTTTATGAAGCATATAATAAACAAACTTTTCATATGACACTAGAGTTCCATTATATTTAATCTCATCTCTATATTCATCTACCTGTACTTTTGGAGATGTCTCGCTATTACCATTAACACTAATCTGCTTTTTTTTCAATATTAATTTGACTTGAGTACGTGAACCAAGCCCGCATTCTACTAAAAATTTATCAAGTCTCATTTAGATGTTATAACCTCTTTCGATAATGATATATTGTAAAGGATTTTACCATATTCATCCTTTATTACTACTTTTCTAGTAATACTATCATTAATATATTCTCCTCGTCAATGGAGGTCTTAATGGTTTTCTTAACTTTAAGGAACTATCCCACATAAAAAAGATGGAAATACATTTCCATCTTTTCTTATTAAAATGAGACATTATCTGGATCTTTGGGTTTAATACCTGAATCTAGTTGTATTAAGGTAGTAATATCATCTTCGTTTAATTGAAAATCAAAAATATCAAGGTTTGCTTCAATATTTTTGGGAGTCGCTGACTTAGGTAATGGTAAAAAGCCATTATCAAGTGACCAGCGAAGAGCTACTTGTGCAACTGATTTACCATATTTTTCAGCAATAGCTTTTATAGATTCATTTTCAAAAATAGCACCTGTTCCAAATGGACTGTAAGCTTCTAATAAGATATCATTTCCTTTACAGAAGCGAACCAAATCTTCTTGAGCACAACCTGGTGCTAGGATAATTTGATTAACCATAGGTTTTATTTCGGCGGTTTCAAATAAAGCCTCTAAGTGATGTTTCATGAAATTCGAAACACCAATAGCTTTTACCTTTCCTTCTTTATAAGCTTCTTCCATCGCTTTCCAAGTGCCTGCATTCCCAGCCTTCCACGCATCATTTTCACGAAGAGCTTTTGGATTTGGCCAATGAATCAAAAGAAGATCAATATAATCAACACCTAATTTCTGTAGAGATTCATCAATAGAAGCTTTGGCTAAATGATAGTCATGTTTGTCATTCCAAATCTTAGTTGTCAAAAAGATACTTTCTCGCGCCAAACCACTGTCTCTTATAGCACGTCCAACACTATGTTCATTACCATAAATCTGAGCAGTATCAATATGAGTATAACCAACTTTTAAAGCATGAGTCACTGCTTTATAAGCTTCTTCACCTTCAGTTAGTTGCCATGTCCCAAAACCAATTTTAGGAATGTTAAGAGTATTCGATAGAGTATATGTTTCCATAACAATCTCCTTTTCTATGTGACAAAAATGAATTTCATAGTGAAAAACATCTATTTTAAACATCTAAATGATAGTTTGATATATGGTATTATCCCCTCCTTATGTAAAATTATATAACTTTCTTCATCAAAACCCTATCATTTTGTTCATTCCCTTTATTTTTCTGACAGTCATTAGAATTTTGTAGCTCTACTTTGCCACGATACCGCCTGCTGAGATTTTTTCTAAATTGTGATATGATAGCATTAATAACAGGAGGATCTAAAATGACAAAAGAAGATATCAAAAAACAAGTTCGAAGAGCTTTTGATTTTCGTATGGCGATTCGTGTTTATAATAATAATGATATTCCTAAAGAAGATATGGAGTATATTTTAGACACTGCTTGGTTGAGTCCTTCTTCAGTCGGTTTAGAAGGCTGGCGATTTTTAGTACTAGATAGACAAACAATTGCAAAATTTCGAGATAAACTTAAGGAAGTTGCTTGGGGAGCACAATATCAACTAGATACTGCTAGTCACTTTGTTTTACTACTAGCTGAAAAAGGTGCTTATTATAACGCTGATAGCATGATTAACAGTCTCATTCGACGTGGTCTAGGTGATCCAGCCGCCCTTGAGAGTAGGATACCTCTCTACAAATCCTTCCAAGAAAACGATATGAAAATTGATTCTGAACGTTCTCTTTGGGATTGGACAGCAAAACAAACTTATATCGCACTTGGTAATATGATGACGGCTGCTGCTATGATCGGCGTAGATTCATGCCCAATTGAAGGATTTGACTATGAAAAGGTCAATAATATTCTTAGTAAAGAAGGGTTAATAGACGATAAGAAAGAAGCTATTTCTTGTATGGTTTCATTTGGTTATCGTTTGCGTGAACCTAAACATTCCCGTGCTAGGAAAGAACGTCAAGAGGTCGTTACTTGGGTTGAGTAAATAGACAGCCTAATTTATAATCAATATTTTTGAAAAGACAATTTTATTTTGACATAATACGTTTAATAAAGAAATAGGAGAGAGACTATGCCATTTTTACATACTTGTATTCGCGTTAAAGATTTGGACGCCTCAATTGCTTTTTATCAAGAAGCACTTGGTTTTAAGGAAGTTCGTCGTAATGACTTTCCTGAAAATCAATTTACTTTAGTCTATATGGCCCTAGAGGACGACCCTAGTTACGAATTAGAGTTAACCTATAACTATGATCACGAAGCTTATGATTTAGGAAATGGGTATGGTCACATTGCTGTTGGTGTAGACGATTTGGAAACTACTTATGATGCCCATCAGAAAGCAGGTTACTCTGTAACAAAAATTTCTGGATTACCAGGTAAACCTAATATGTTCTACTTTATTCAAGATCCAGATGGCTATAAAATTGAAGTTATTCGACTCAGTCAATTTAAAGCTGACTAATAACATCTCATCATATTAAGTTAAGGACTGAGGCAAAAACCTAGTCCTTTTTATGATTACCTTATAATCTTTCTATTTTTTCCCATATTATGTTAAAATTTAAGCAAGAATGATACGGAGAATTACAAATGGCTTTATTATCAGTTATTGTCCCTTGTTATAATGAACAAGAGACTGTCTCAACTTTTTTAACAGAAATCAAAAAAGTTGAATCCGAAATGGCTCGTTACACCCATTTTGAATACATTTTCGTAAACGATGGTTCTACCGATCGTACACTCGAACTTCTTAAGAAAGCAGCTAAACAATTTGACAATGTTCATTACCTTTCATTTTCACGCCATTTTGGTAAAGATGCTGCTTTATTGGCTGGTTTAGAACATACTACTGGTGATTTTATCACTGTTATGGATGTTGACTTGCAAGATCCACCCACTTTATTACCAGAAATGTACCTAAAACTTCAAGAAGGTTATGATATTGTCGCTACAAGGCGAAAAGATCGTAAAGGGGAGCCGTTGATACGCTCTCTTTTTGCCAAGCTTTTTTATAAATTAATCAATCAAGTGTCAGATACTAAAATGGTTGATGGTGCGCGTGATTTTCGTCTCATGACAAAACAAGTTGTTGACAGTATTCTCGAGCTAAATGAAGTGAATCGCTTCTCAAAAGGGATTTTTTCCTGGATTGGATATGATGTCGCTTATATTAGTTATGAGAATCGAGAACGAATTGCGGGTAAGACCTCATGGAGTTTCTTTAATCTCTTAAAATACTCTCTAGACGGTTTCATCAACTTCTCAGAAATTCCATTAGCTATAGCTACCTGGATTGGAACCCTTAGTTCAGTACTATCACTTTTAGCTATCATTTTTATTATTATTCGAAAATTACTATTTGGGGATCCCGTTTCAGGTTGGGCAAGCACAGTTACCATTGTGCTTTTTATGGGTGGTATTCAGTTATTGTCGCTAGGAATTATAGGCAAATACATCTCTAAGATTTTCCTAGAAACTAAAAAACGCCCAGTCTATATTGTCAAGGAAGAGGGATGAATTGAAATCTCTTAGCTCACTTAGCTAGGAGATTTTATCATAGAAAAATATTGTATAGTAATTATTGCGAATTTTGCAAAAAAATTATATAATAAAGGAGTTTTTCAAAAATAGATGGAGTATTTATAATGTCAAAAAATAATAATGACCACACTCAAAAATCTGAGAATGGTATGGTACGCGGCCTAGAAAATCGTCACGTACAGTTAATTGCGATTGCAGGGACAATCGGAACTGGGCTTTTTCTTGGTGCAGGTCGTTCAATTAGCCTGACGGGTCCTTCAATAGTTCTTGTCTATGCTATCACTGGCGCTTTCATGTTCTTCATGATGCGTGCTATTGGAGAGATGCTTTATCAAGATCCAAATCAGCATACTTTTATTAATTTCATTACCAAATATTTAGGACCCGGTTGGGGATTTTTCTCAACACTTTCTTATTGGATTTCCCTAATATTTATCGGTATGGCAGAGATTACAGCCGTAGGAGAGTATGTTCAATTTTGGTTCCCTGAATGGCCATCCTGGATTATCCAAATTGTTTTTTTAGCTATCCTAAGTTCTATCAACTTAATTGCTGTAAAAGCATTCGGAGAAACCGAGTTTTGGTTTGCTATGATAAAAGTTATTGCAATTCTTGGTTTAATAGCAACCGGTATCTTTATGGTATTAACAAACTTTGACACCGGTCACGGATACCATGCTTCAATCTCAAATATCACCAATCATTTTGAATGGTTCCCTAAAGGTAAATTGAATTTCTTCATGGCTTTCCAAATGGTATTCTTTGCTTATTTAGCTATTGAATTTGTCGGAGTAACAACTTCTGAAACAGCTAATCCACGTAAAGTTTTACCAAAAGCAATCCAAGAAATTCCGATGCGTATTATTTTATTCTACGCAGGTTCATTATTAGCAATTATGGCCATCTTCCCATGGCAACAGTTACCAGTTAATGAGTCACCTTTCGTTACAGTATTCAAACTAGCTGGGATTAAGTGGGCTGCCGCTTTGATTAACTTTGTTGTCCTAACGTCTGCAGCATCTGCTCTTAATTCTACTTTATACTCAACAGGGCGTCATTTATTCCAATTGGCTAATGAATCACCAAATGCTCTTACAAAAGCGTTAAAATTAGACCAATTATCTCGTCAAAGCGTTCCAAGTCGAGCTATTATTGCATCAGCTGTAATCGTTGGAGCTTCAGCACTTATCAGTGTTTTACCTGGTATTTCAGATGCCTTCTCCTTAATTACTGCATCATCTTCTGGTGTTTACATTTCTATCTATGTTCTTATTATGATTGCACATTGGAAATATCGTAAATCACCTGATTTTATGGAAGATGGTTATAAAATGCCTGCCTACAAAATCCTTTCACCAATCACACTTCTCTTCTTCCTCTTTGTATTCGTTTCTCTCTTCTTGCAAGATTCAACATACATCGGGGCTATTGGAGCAACCATCTGGATTATTGGATTTGGTTTATATAGTCACTTCAAACATAAATCACATTAAGTCTATATTATTAGTGAAGTTGGTCAATCAACTTCACTTTTTTCGTCCAAAAAAGGTTAGGCAATTGCCTAACCTTTTGATAATCATCGTGAATTATAGTTTTTTAACTGACGGGCAATATCACGGTTTTGCTCACGACGTTTGATAGACTCTCGCTTATCATAATCATGTTTTCCTTTTGCCAAACCCAATAGAACTTTAGCAAAACCATCTTTTAAGTAAACTTTTAGAGGTACCAGAGTCATACCAGTCCCTTTCAGTTCATTTGATATTTTTTCAATCTCACGTTTTTTTAGTAATAACTTTCGTGTACGATCAGGATCTTGATTCCATATGTTACCTTGATCATATGGTGTAATATGAACATTAATCAACCACGCTTCACCATTTTTTATTTGTGCATATCCATCTTTCAATGTAATACGCGCTGCGCGGACACTTTTGATTTCTGTTCCTGTCAAAACAATTCCTGCTTCTATTGTTTCAACGATAGTATAGTCGTGATGCGCTTTTTTATTTTGTGCTACAACGTTTCCTTGACCTTTAACCATACTTAACCTTTCTTAGATTTCCGTTTCTGACCTTTCTTAGCAACGCCTTTATAGAAAGGTTTTTTCGTTTTTTTCTTGGTTGAACCTGTTGTTCTATCGTCTTTGTGATGATGTGATTTGCTATCCGAGTTCCTTTGGGGTTTTCGAGATGCTTTTTTCTTAGATGTATTTTTGTTCTTATTATCACGATCAGAAATTCTATGCTGATGTTCTCGTTTAGAACTTCGATTAGGACGACCCTCACGCGAACTTTTACTTACCTTTTCAACAATATCAAAATCTGATGGTAAATAATCAAAATCGATATCACCAGTTTCCTTATCAGAACGAATCAACTTAACCTTAATTTGTTGACCAACACGGAAAACTTTCCCAGATTTCTCACCTTGAAGCGTCAGCGTACGTTCATTAAAGTGATAATATTCAGGCAAGGTCGTTACGTGAACCAATCCTTCAATAGTATTTGGTAATTCTACAAACATACCAAATTTAACAACGCTTGCAACCACACCTTCAAATTCCTCACCAATATATTCTTCCATGTATTCGGCTTTCTTCATTGCCTCTACAATACGTTCAGCATCAATGGCACGTCTCTCAAGACTAGACGTTTGAGTTGCAATTTCTGGGATAAGGTTAGCAAAATGATCAGCTTTATCCATCGCTTTATCACCATAATCACGAATCATACGATGAACTAACAAGTCTGGATAACGTCGAATGGGGCTAGTAAAGTGAGTGTAATATTCCGCAGCAAGTCCATAATGTCCATGGTTGTGTTCAGAATATCTAGCTTGTTGCATCGAGCGCAATAACATCATAGATAACACTTCACTTCCTGGCTGCCCTTGTACTTTTTTCATAAAGTCCTGTAAAGCAGGTTGGGTGATTTTAGTTGCTGTTCCTTGAATGTGAACACCGAAAATAGAAGCATAATCGATGAATTTTTGTAATTTTTCAGCTTTAGGCTCTTCGTGTATACGATAAATAAATGGCAATTTTAGACGAGCATAATGTTCAGCAACCGTTTCATTTGCCGCCAACATAAATGACTCAATCATGCGTTCAGCAATGCCTCTGTTGCGAATAACAATATCAACTGGCATTCCCTTATCATTAACCATAATTTTTGCTTCAGATGTATCAAAATTCAGCGCTCCACGACGCGTACGCATAGTTTCCAAAATATGGTGTAAAGTAACCATATGCTGTACTGAGGGCACAATAGACTCATATTCTGAGCAGATTTCCTCATCGCCAGCAATAATATCATTTACAGCGGTATAAGTCATACGATAAGTGGTATTAATCACTGACTGTGTAATTTGATGATTAACAACTCTCCCATTTTGGTCAATTTCCATAATACAAGACTGCGTTAAACGATCAAGATTTGGATTTAATGAACATATACCGTTAGATAGACGCTCTGGTAACATTGGTACAACGCGATCTGTGACATATACGGACGTACCACGACTAAGTGCTTCACGATTTAAGGCAGAGCCTTCAGTAACGTAGTATGATACATCTGCGATATGAACTCCAAGTTCAAAATGACCATTATCCAGTAATTTAATATGCACAGCATCGTCTAAATCTTTGGCGTCCGCTCCATCAATAGTGAAAGTGACCTCTTGACGTAAATCAACACGCCCAATTAAATCTTTCTCCGTTGGAGCATCTGGGATAGCATTGGCTTCTGCAATAACGTCCTCAGGAAATTCTGAGACGATATCCATACTTTCCAAGACTTCTAAAACATCAATACCAACATCTCCTTGATGTCCAACGATATCACGAACACTTGCTACGAAGTAATCATGTCCTCGTGTCGGATATTTATCAATATCTACTTTGATAATTTCTGTTCCGTCTAAAACGACCGGTTCTTTGCGTATATAAATCTTTTGATTGATTTTTTGATTTTTCGATTTGATATATCCTGCGTATTTAGGGCGCTCATCGTCTAAGACAAACTTACCAACAAGCGTCTTTAAACTACGTTCAACAATATTAACAACACGCGCTTCTGCTGCAGTCCCGTTAAGACGGTCCGCTGGTTTCTTTACAACAGCTTCTACCGTGTCACCATCAATAGCATAAGCAATATCGTTTTTTCCGATAAACATATCATCTTCGTCTTGGTCAATACTAAGAAAACCAAATCCTGCTTTATTTGCTCTAAAAAGACCTCTTACTGTGATTTCCTTTTTCTTAGCTTCTTTCTTTCGAAGAGAAAGACTTCCATTATCGTCAAATCTTAATTGCCTGTGGCTCTCCAAATTTGAGATTGTTTTGATTAATTTTGGAAATGCTTTTGCGCCTGCCATATCTAGGGCAGCAGCTAAGTCATTAACGCTAGTTTTACCGTGTTCTTCCAAATATTTTATAATTTTTTCTTTCATTATTTCCTTTTCTAGTAACTTTAGTCACTTTATTATTACTCTACAACCATTCTACTAACAAAAAGTGAGGTTGGGCTATCCCCCATCCTCACTTATCTGTATTTAGCTATCATTAATGACTTGATAAAATAGATAATACTAAGCCGATTAGTAGCCAGAAAAAGACTAAAACACCTGTAAAACGTTGCATAAAAGCTTCAAATCCTCGAGCTTTACTACGTTCAAAAAGGGCTTCAGAACCGCTACTATCAAAAACATTACTACTTGGATTCTTTTGTGGTTGCATGAAAATTGAGATAATCAATAATACTGATAAAACAAGTAGAATGGTGAGTAATAGGTTATACATGTTAATTCCTCCACTATGGTCAAAGTACATTCTAACATAAAACTTATTAAGATTCAATATGTAGTGTTACTTTTCTCTCCTTTGGGCAATACTTTGGAACCTCGATTTTATCGGGATGATTACTTTTATTCTTACTGGTTAAATAATTCTTACTACCACAAGAGCTACACTTTAAATTAATTTTAACTCTCACACAATTTCCTTAACTCTAATATATTTTCTAAAATTAATAAAACACCAAACAAAATTAGCTAAAACGATGAAGCTAGTCACAAAGAAAACCCATCGGAATCCTAAATGAATAGAAACTGCTGAACCGACAAAAGGACCTAATACTTGTCCTAAATTGCTAAACATTTGGTTATAACTGAAAATCCTTGATAAACCTTGTCTTGGAGCAATTTTAGTCAAGATTGAATTAATACTCGGCATCAAGGCACCTGTTCCAAAACCATACAGGAATCTAATAACCCCTAACTGTAATGAAGTCTGTGCCAATGAACATAAGACATACATGAGGAAACTATACAGTAGAGCTAATAATAGCAAACGATGATTGCCTATGCGATCCCCGATTCTTCCTAGCTTTGGACTACTCAGAATACTAGAGAATCCCATACCAGAAACAATTAATCCGGAAACAAACATCAAGTTTTCAGTCTGTCCTAAATGACGAATGTAAAGTGTTAAAATAGGTGCAATGGATTGTGCAGAAATTTGAATAATCATGCTTGTTACAAACAGCCCTATTAAAATTTGTAAGCTTTTAACGCTTTTGAACACTTCTGTAGTTGGCATGGTTTCTTCGTTAGAAATGGGTTTGAAATCTTCCTTTACCATAAAAATGGTCATTAAAGTAGATATTAACAATATGGTTCCCACTAATAAAAAAACTTCCCTAATACCAAACCACTCTGCTAAAAGTCCCCCTAAAAGTGGACCAATTAACATACCTCCAGTCACTCCTGTCGCTAAGGTTCCTAAGGCATATCCTGATTCCTCTTGAGGAGCTTGACTTGCTATCAAAGCTGTAGAGTTAGGTACATAGCCTGCAAAAATGCCGTTTAATATACGTAAAATCAGAAGTCCTGTAACACTATGAATGAAAGCAAGGCCTCCCATAGTAAAAGTCATCATCAACCCTGCTCTTACCATCATCGGTTTTCTACCATATTTATCAGCTAAGCGCCCCCATAATGGGGCAACTAAAGCTGAAGACAAGGCTGATAAGGATACTGATAAGCCTGCATACCACTCTACTTTGTTGCTAGGTGCTCCTAATTGTTCTACATATAATACCATAAAAGGCATAACAAGTGAAAAGCTTGCCCCAGTAAAAAAATTACCGAGCCAAGCCACTTTTAAATTTTGCTTCCAGTTAACCGTTTCAACTGAGATAAAACATCATCTTCTTTCTAAACTTTTCTACCACTAACTATCTTAGCAGTTTTATTGAGATTTAACATCTATTTGAGATGTTATTTCCATTATAATTTCCTTTATGTAACTAAACCTATGTTATCACATGCCTCTGTTATTATACCACAATTAAAATTAACTTTTTAAACGGAAAGTTTTTGGAGCAAATACTACAACTGCTAAATAGCCAATAATTAAAATAACAACTATAATTCCTAGGCTTACTAATAATATTGGCATCGTTATAGATTTAGTAAAGGTAAATAGTTGATATCCCATATAGTATATAATAAAGGTTAAAATATTATACATAGCACTCTTTGATTTTAATCCTTCTGTAAAAGGCTGTAATAAGAAATAAAGATACAAAAAGTAAAAACTAAATAAAATCATTGATATAGCTTGTGTAATTACTAATATGATAATCTGATCAATCTTAGGGGTGAAAAAATTAAAATAATAGGTTCCAAAACATATGTTTAGAGCTACAAAAATGGGGAAATTAAGTTTTATACTATAAAGGAAACGTATTTTTAAGGTTGCTAAGATATTTTCTCTTTCATGATAGAAATTATATCTTAATAATGGACGATCCAAATGATAGAAACAAAATTTTGAATAGGATTCACCGATATATATTAGATATCCTGGAACTGCACTCAAAAATAGGAATTTTGAAAAACTATGCTCATTCATCGGAATATTTATCTTTTCTTTAAAAAATAGCAGGAAAAGGAGTTCTATTCCAAACAGAACACTTAAAATAGCTAAACGTACCAAAATTTTTCTTTGCAAGTATCTACTCATCCGTTTTAAAAAGATAGCGTTTAAATATGAAATACCTGATAAATTTTCAAATAGCAGGGGAGAAAGTTCACTGACATTTATATCCCTATCTTTCATTTCAATCCCAAGCAGCTCTATATTATCAATCTTTGCAATTTTCTCCTTCATCGTCTCATGCGTTAGGGTAAGGTAGGTCAAGTGATTAAGTTTAGAATAAGTCTTTAATCGATAGTAACTAACTAACCATATGATAAGTCCTGCAATACCGGTGTACCATGAAAAAAATGGATATGGAGAGAACTGTTTGCCAAGAAGAAGGAAAAAGAGAGAAAGGAAGACTCCTATACCAATCCCTAAGTAAAATAAAATATTTAGTAAAGACTCTGGATTCTCTTGGTCTTTACCTCTACCATATAAAGGCAAACAGAGCACCTTGATTCCAAGGCGACTACCTGCTAAAAATAAAGCAAAAGTCAAACCATGCCAAAAAGCAAAGTGATTTAAATGGAAAAATATGCCAAAGCTCAAACTTCTAAAAAATAGTTCACTACTGGCTTCTAAAAGTTCAGCGGATTGGAAATACCTCGATGGCTCAATTCTGAAAAGGCGAATCATATGAGTTTGTTGCATATCATTAGGTTCTATAAGTTTTATATAGAAATTTATGACAATTAAAAGAGAGGTAATCACCATCAATGTTAAAGTTAGGGTAAAACCTTCTTGCGGCAAAATATTTAACTGCTTCATGCCACTTCTAACAAAAAATGATAAAACATAACAATATAGTACGTAACCTATGGAACGACCAAAACCTCTTAAGAAAAAGAAAATGATACGAATAAATAGTACTACACCTTTTATATCATCGGTTTTAAACCATCGGTTAGGGATTTTTCTTCCCAACCAGGGGATTTTCTGAAGGTAATATAAAAAACTATTATAAGCTCTAGCACTATCAATCTGTAATATAGACCATATTAATGCTTTACTTGTCATATTCATCTCCCTTCAACACTTGAAGAAGACGCTCTTCGAATTGTTCATGTTTACGATCAATGTCTAATGTCTGGAGTTTTCCTTTGTCTAATACAGCCACAATATCACATAGATCTTCTGCTAAGGCCATTATATGAGTTGATAATATAATAATATGATCCTCACTTAATTCCAACAAAAGGCGTTTTATTGCAATACTTGATACAACATCAACTGCAGTCAGTGGCTCATCTAGTAAAATTACTTTTGGCTTAGAAATCATCAGGCAAATTAATGAGAGCTTACTCTTCATTCCATCAGAATATCCTTTGATAATTCTATGACGCTCTGTTTGTCCTATTTCCATAAAATCTAAATAATCATCTATTGTCATTAAATCATCTGAAGGATGTAAATCCATGTAAAATTTTACAAATTCATACCCTGTTAAAAATTCTGGAAGGTAGTTTTCGGAATAAACAATACCAATATCCTTATCGGTAAGAGGATACTCGTGATTATCCTTCAATAAACAAATGGTCCCGTTGTCAGCTGCAAGATCCCCATAAAGTATATTAAATAAAGTTGTTTTCCCAGCACCATTCCTACCTAAGACCCCTGTTATTTTACCTGAATAAAATCGGTAACTTGCTCCTCTCAAGACCTCTGTTTCCTGAAACCGCTTATGAATATCTCTAATTACTAACTCCATAAAAACTCCTTTGAAAGTAAATCTTTTATATCATTGTACTATTACTGTAGTTTAAGCGCAAGTTTTTCAAAACTAGTGTAATAAAAACAAAAAAATGGATAAATACATTATCCATTTAGTAGTTCTATAAACGTTGAAGAGCATCCAACATTTGCTCTTTTAAAGTTATTAAATCACCATTATTATCAATAATAAGACTAGCGAAACTTTTTTTATCTGTTAAAGGTATTTGGTGTGAAAGTCGTAATTCCGCTTCTTCTCGACTGTAGTTGTTACGGGCCATTAATCGTTGTAATTGTTTTTCTTTATCAACAAATACCAACCAAATCTCATCAAACCATTTTATATACTTTTCTTCAATCAATAAAGGAATATCCATGAAAAATATCTCTTCTGTTTGTTTTAATTGGTCGCGCTGACATGCTAACTCTTGACGAATGATACTATTTTGTAGCCTAGCTGATGTCTTCATATTGTCTGGATTAGCAAAAATCATTTGAGAAAGCTTTGGTCTATCCAACTCACCATCAGCATCAAGTATCTCGGGACCCAACCATTCTAATAAAGCTTGGTAAAGTTTCCCACCCTTAGCTTGCAATTTATGAACCACTTGATCCGCATCTATGACTTTAAAACCTGATTCTCGTATTATTTTTGTTACCGTTGACTTTCCAGAAGCTATCCCTCCTGTCAGTCCTATTATTTTTGTCATAAGCATTGACACCGAGGGCAATAATGCGTCCCTCTCCCTCCTACTTTTATCTTCTTAATTAAACAACCACACCTTGGACACGGTTGCCCAGTTTTACCATAGACCTGTAAATACTTTTGCATCGTACCGTCCTCTCCAAGAGCATTCTTATATGTTCTAATCGTGGAGCCACCTTTTTCGATGCCTAAAGTTAAAATGCGAATAATTTCCTTGTGTAATAAGCTTGTTTCAGATTCGGTCAATTGATTAGCCAAACGCTGTGGGTGAATTTTTGCTGCCCACAAGACTTCATCTACGTAAATATTTCCAAGTCCTGCTACTAATCTCTGATCTAATAGTAAAGGTTTTATTGGCTTTTTGGAGTTTGCTAAGCCTTTTGAAAAAGGCTCAAATTGAAATGTGTCAGCAGTTGGCTCAGGACCTAATTTTTTTTGAGTAAAATAATCTTTGAGAGATGATTTACGAACCAACTCAAATGTCCCAAATTTACGGACATCTTGGTAAACCAATGTGCTGCCATTAGTCAATTTGAAATAAAGGTGAAAATGTTTGTTATCTGGTACTTTATTTGGGAAGAGTAGATATTTTCCTTCCATGCGTAAATGTGATACCATAACCATTTCACCAAAATCAAAAAGAAGATACTTCCCTCGTCTCAATACCTGTTGAATTGTTTTTCCTGGTAGACTTATCATAAAGTCATTCAAATCAGTTTTCACCATTTTAGGGACTTTAATCGTTATAGAAGCTATTTCTTGATTAACTACAAGTCTTTCTAGTCCTTTTCTAACGGTTTCTACTTCTGGTAATTCTGGCATAAATATATAGTCTAAAAATCAATAGTCATTGCTTAGAAAAATAATTTCCAAACGTTCTTGGTGTCACCTGACCATTCGATTTCTATTTTCCTTTCTTATTATCATTTTGAGACAAAAGCTTTAAAAATTACTCATCAACTTGCACTCATTAGCATTCTTTATTATTGCCAAGTACTTTTTGACAATAATGTTCATTATAAGTATTGTAAAATGAATCTTCACCTAAATATTTAAAAATCTGTAAAGCTTTCCTCATATCTTCTTTTCCTGAAGAAGTATCACCAAGTTTTAAATGATAGTATCCAGTTACATATAAAAAAACAGTTTTTTCATAGAAATTAACTTCATCCTGTAACAATGACCTAACCTTATCAATTAAGTAGTGGCTATGCTCAAAGCAAGAGTGATCAATGCTGATGATTAGACAATTAATTGCTAATTGTGTAACTAGAATTTTATTGGTTTTATTTTGTTCTGAGTAAGCAAACGAATTAACCATTTCTTTGGTCAATAAAAATAAAGTATTGTAATTAATGAGACGTGAGCAATTTCCTAAGAGAATAATTTCATAATATCCCCACTGCTCCACCGTAAAAAGATAGTCTGTTAAGCGTGCTAATTCTTCTTGATTAGGCTCTATTGATTGATCAATTGAAAAAATAAGAGCCTTAATCATAATCTTTTCATAGTCTTTATGGTTATGATCCTCTAAGAGAGCCACTAATTTAGTTACATTTTTTTCAGCACAATATTTTCTTACTCGATTTAAAAGGATAAAAAAATGAGTGTGCGCCTTAGAATGAATCGACACAAATTCATCAATAGTGATGTTGAGTTTATCTAAAATATTAAGCAAACGACTACAAGTAATTTCTGACTCTCCTCTCTCAAACCTTGAGATTTGTGACTTGGATAGGTGCTCATCTGCTAAAGAAGAAATACTAACTTTTTTTCCTTTACGTAATCTTCTTAGTGTTTTTCCTAATTCTTTTTCCATTTTTCCCACTTTCACAACAATTTAAAAGACCCTTTAAATCCATTATATAATACAAGTACAAAATAGAAAATCAGAAAGGAGATAGTCATGAAAAAAATTAACAAAGCTTTGTTGTTCACATTAATCATGGATATCCTAATTATCGTTGGTGGATAAAACTCCCCACAAATGGTTGTTATGGAATCCCATTTTATTTAGTTTATAACAGGAGAACTAATGAAGATTAAAAAAATTATTAGTGGCCTTGCCGCAGCTTTAATTATCAGTTCACTATCAACTATTAACTATGAGGTTAAAGCTGATGACACCACCAGTGAGTATCACTATATCAGTAAGCAAAATAATGAAGAGCAGCTTATTAGTTACATCAAGGAACAACATCGTTTGCTCAATCAATTTGTTGTTGATAATGTCAACTCATTCACTCAACTAAATGCTAATCCAACCATTGAACAGTTAAATAGAGCTATAACATTATTTAAACAAAAAGATGAGCAATTATTTAACCAGGTGAAAGCTAGTCATCTCTCTCCCAGTAACTATAATGCTATCGTTAATCAACGTAATGTCATTAACCAAACTGTTCAAAATCTGATTGACCAAAATCATAATAAGCTTCAGACAAGTCAAAATAAAGCAGCTCAGCTCGTGGGGCAACGTAATCAGGTTGTTAACAAAATTCAAGCTATTTTAGCAACTGTAAACTACAACTCTGTGAATTCTATACAAGAAGCTGAAAATTTATTTCATTCACTCAGAAATCAAATTGAACCTCTTGTAGCTGAAGTTAATAATTACAAAGCTGCTATGGCAACCCTTCAACAAGAAGTAGATGCCCTATCAACAGCGGCTATTGAAACTGAGACTTCTAAACTTGCTACTCTCAAAGTTAGCGAAAATACTTCTGTTCCTGCAAACAAAGTAGAAGAAAAAACTACTCAATCAGAAGCGTCAGGTAATAAACAAGAAGTAACTAAGAGTGAGGAAAAACAGGCTACCTCTGATGCAAAGGCATCACAGCCTGAGTCAGCTAATATTGCCGATTACGATAGTTTAAAAGAAGTTTTACGAAATAATATTAGTAACCAAGTACCACACATCAGTGTTCAAATGGAGTTTAAAACTCAAGAACAAGTTGACGAATACCAAAAAAATCTTGGAAGCATCATCCGGGAAATTGGAGATACACTTGGAACAGCAACTGAATTCAATGCCAAAAGTAACATTAGCACTTATACTCTTGGTGGACAAATCCAACGCATTATTGTAAAAAGCGATATCACAATCACCTATACTCTTAAAGGTGACATGGTAGGATTACATAAAGAATATAAACAGTTTGTAGATTCTTTTGTCAAAGAAAATATTACTAACAAAAATATCACAAGTGATTATGAAAAAGCTAAAGTAATTCATGACCACTTGGTTAATAATTACACTTACGCGACTGAAGAACTGGCAACCACTCGTGAAACTGCTAGTGGTATCAGTATCCATGCTCCTGAAGCACTCTACAAAGATAAACGTGGTGTTTGTCAAGCCTTTGCAGTAATGTTTAAAGATATGGCTGCTGCTGCTGGCTTATCAGTATGGTATGTAACTGGTCAAGCTGGAGGTGGAAATCACGCTTGGAACATTGTTACTATTAATGGCGTTAAATATTATGTTGATACAACATGGGATAATAATATAAAAAGCAATAAATATTTCCTTGTTGGTAAAACAATAATGGATGCTGATCATCTTTTGGATAGTCAATACAATGCATTAGCTAAAGATATTCCAGCTGATCGCCATCAAGGTGCATAACTCAAAAATTGTATTGAGCCTGGAAAGGATATGAAATGTCTAAAAAGACTGATTCAAATTATCTACATTCCAATTGTTCTGACAAGAAAATTTGGAGCGATGAGGAGCCTCTGCAACAGGAGACTATCCCTAAAGATAGAGATTGTGTTATCAAACCTGTCATTACTATGACAGTTGAACATGTGGAAATCCCATTAGATGACCAATCTTAGCTCTCTCCTAAAATAAAAAGGAACACTGCCATTTTTGACAGTGTTCTTTTTTATTTAACCAAAGTGGTTTTCTCATTACTGATATGATTCAAATCATCTACAACTAATTGATCAATCGATTTCATGGTGTATTTCCAAGCTTGCGGTTGAACATGAAAAACAGTCTGTTGGTACATGGTATCACGCATATCGTTAATGAGTTTGAAATACCTTATATAATCTGGTTTAATCATTAGGAATAGCATGATCATGAGCGGTCAAAGAGCTACCAGCACCATCCAGAGCGATATAAATATCTTTCATCATATAGAAGCTATTTGTATAAGTAAATCTAACAATATTGGGCTCCCCGCAATACAAAAGCATTTGGGACAGCTGATCCAAAGAGAACATCTGGGTCCTTTCTTCTCGATAACCTATTCCAAAGCTCCCACTTGAAGTACTTATTGAATCAGTTGCAACAGAAAAACAATCCCTACTACTAGAATAATAGCACCTCTAACTAATAAATGACTCATTCCAACGTTAACATCTTTTAACATCATGTTCCTTTCATTATTTTTTATTTAGGAATTCGTCATACTATATTTTCTCATATTAGTCTAACAAAAAACTCGTAATTCTATATAAATCATATAAAATTACGAACTTTATTTAGTTAACAATAAAATAATAACATTTTATTCATTAAAAAAACAAATAACAAAAGAGCCAAAAAGCTCTTTTAAACTGACAAAAATGTCTTAGTAATGATTAGTCTCTCAATCTTATTACTTAGAGTAAATCAAGCAAAAATGCTAGAAAATAAAAAATATATAGCAAACTATTCCAAATAATATGCTCGCCAATCGAATAATGAATGGATTTTGTATAGTGGTGCAAACTAGCGAAAATCAAACCCATACCAAAATAGACAACAAAGTCGACGACAGATAGACCATGTAAGTGAGACCAGCTAAATAGTATAGAAGATAAGATCACAACCAAGGGACCACTCAGGGAGTTTTCCCAAATGTTCTCATGACAAACAACCTGAACGTTATCTCTTCTTAAATTGGGGCAATAAGACAGATAGTCAATAATAAGACAACTCGAAAGTAGTGATTGACCTAATTCATATCAGCTGTTAATCCCTTCTGGTTTTGCTTTATTGGGAAAAATGTTTTTACTAGTAGTGCCCAGCAAAATAAAACGCTAAAAGCACCGATTGCAAATAGCCATTTTTTGAGCTTAGATGATTACTCTTGGTAGTTACTGATTGGCTCAGTTTTTGTTAGCACATAACTCAACAGAATCATCATTATAAGATTAATGCCAATCCATATACTCCAACTCCACTCTAACCCTATTGATAGTAAACTAATCACCCAATGCCCAAGCAATTGTTATTATTGTGTTGTTGCAACTTTGGCAAAGATGAATATAGCAGAATGGAAAACAGATTGTTTCTGAAACTTCAAAGGTATCTTATTATCACAAGCTATTATTTGGTTATCTCCATAATTAATCTAAATGGAGCAATATATCGTTCTTCTACTAACTGTTGACAGATAAAAAACTCCCCTTTAAAGTCTGGTAACTTTTCGGTTTTTACCAGAGACTTAAGGAGAGTGAGGCAAGAACTAATAGAATCTTATTTAAAGTTTTATGATTGGGAGAACAGAACAACTATCATAATTACTGAAAAATTATGAAAGGCATGGCAAACGACAGATGGCCAAATCCGCTCTGTTGAAAACAAATTTTAAATATAATTCATTTCACTTTCTAAGTTTATTAAACATAGAGTGTTCAGGAGAAATGATATGACCTAATGATAAGATCATTCCTATCGTATAATAAACAACGACAAGATGTAAATAAAAGTAAATTGATATATCTGATATACTTGTCAAACATCCTATCATTATAATAAAAGGAATAAGAATAGTACACTTAATAAATAACCAAAATTGCTTAACAACTTGATACCATGTGAGCACTTCTGTCGTTTGTCTTTGTTTGAAGACAAAAACCAATAGATCAAGGAGAAAACTCCAACAGATAAGGAGTATATTTTTCATTAATGATAAATCGTAGAAACTACCTATACTAAGTAGAATCATTGCAGAAATAATAACAATGCCTAAAAATCTTAATATATTATGCATATCCTCACCTCCTCTACTTTATCGGTAGCAAATATAATCTTGAGTCATGTGCTCTCCTTTATTTAAGAAGGAGCCAACAAGCATGTTTGGCCCCCTTTGATTGATTTGTGAATATAAGCATAAAGTTATGACTAGTTGGTTTTGTCCTCGTGAATTGCTTTTCCTGTGCGAATCAAGTCTCACGGTGAACTTATCTAACTCTTCCCCACTAACTTGCGAATCTCAAAATAAACTCATTAATACTCTTTTTCATTGTAGCCAAAATCAGCTAAATCAAGCTTTTTATCACGCCAGTTTTTCTTGACTTTTACCCAAGTCTCTAGGTAAACTTTATCACCTAACATAAGTTCGATATCACGGCGCGCCATTTTTCCTATTTTCTTGAGCATAGCACCTTGTTTTCCAATGATAATGCCTTTTTGACTATCACGTTCAACCATGATAGTTGCACGAATGTGCACTTTATCAGTTTCTTCATCACGTTTCATGGATTCGACAACAACAGCTACTGAGTGAGGAACCTCTTGTTGCGTTAAATGAAGTACCTTCTCACGAACCATTTCTGATACTAAAAATCGTTCCGGATGATCAGTAATCTGATCTTCTGGGAAATATTGGAAACCTTCTTCAAGATTATCAGTTAATAACTTGATTAGGGTTGACACATTATTTCCTTGAAGGGCAGAAATTGGCACCACTTCTTTAAAATCCATTTGGCTACGGAAGTCATCAATCTGTTCCAAAAGTTGGTCTGGATGAACCTTATCAATTTTATTGATTACTAAAATAACAGGAATCTTGGCAGCCTTAAGACGTTCAATAATCATATCATCGCCTTTACCTCGCTTTTCATCGGCAGGAACCATGAAAAGAACCGTTTCAACTTCACGTAAAGTACTATAAGCAGATTCAACCATAAAATCACCAAGGGCGGTCTTTGGTTTATGAATTCCTGGGGTATCAATGAAAACAATTTGCTCAGTTTCTGTTGTATAAATCCCCATAATTTTATTACGTGTTGTTTGAGCTTTATCACTCATGATAGCAATTTTTTGTCCCATAACATGGTTTAGGAAGGTTGATTTTCCAACATTTGGACGACCTAAAATTGCTACAAATCCTGACTTAAATGTCATTTCTTTTCTTTCTCCATTCAATTTATTCGTAATACTTCTCATCATAAAAGTAAAGCAAGTATCTTGGGTATAAAAATAATCAATCCCACCAATACGGCAAATAAGGAAACAACTAAAACCGCTCCTGCTGCCATATCTTTAGCATTTTTAGCCAGCATCGAGAAATGGTAATTACTTGCCAAATCAACTACATTTTCAATAGCTGAATTGATAATTTCAAAAGTAATTACCAAAAAAATACTCAATAAAAGAAATAACCACTCCACCATAGATACTTGAAAAGTAAGACCAGCAAGTATTACTAAAATGGCAGAAACCAAATGCTTACGCATATTTCTTTCTTCTTTAAAAGCTGTAAAAATCCCTGTAACAGCAAATTCCATGCTTGATGTTAAGGTGCGATTTTTCCATTTTTTTTGATTATTGTCGTTTAAGTCCATAAGCAGTTAAAATTTCTTCCTGTAAGCTGAACATCTCTTTTTCTTCTTCGGGTGTATAATGATCATAACCATTAATATGCAAAAAACCATGCACAGCTAAAAAACCCATTTCACGTTCATAAGAGTGACCGTACTCTTCTGCTTGTTCTTTAGCTTTATCAATAGAAATAAAAAGTTCACCAATATAAGAATCAAAATCTTCTAGCATCTCAGCAAGTTCAGGATTTTCAGTCAGATCTTCTTCATCAAAAGAAATATCAACCTCAGGCTTATATTCTAAACTGATAACATCAGTCGGACGATCGGTATCTCGATACTCTAAATTCAATTCATGGCTACGTTCATTAGTGACAAACGTTACAGCCATTTCTTTATTCTCTTTACCTGTTTTTTGTGCTGCAAACTCTAACAAATCAAGAGTTTGCTTTTTGATATCTTCTGAAACTTGTCCAGTTTCATCAATCATTTCAACGTACATCTTATATAGTAAGAACGACCCAAAACGTTTAGAAAAGATAAAGTGTAATGCATAATTCTAAATAATCGACACATCTACTTTCCTAAGTTTTTCACTTTTATCTAAAACTAGTTCTCAAAATAAAAGTGCGTTCTCTTCCTTCCTTCAAGCTATTCTTTCACATCATTATACCATAAGAGTATTAAAAAAGGGAGAGAAAGCTAATAATCACTATTGCACACTTATAATCCATTTCAATAAAATTCTGACTTATGAATTAGTATTTACTTCAAAATACAAACTTTAGAGCACCTAACTTACGTAAAACTAATTCCTAAATAAACAAAGCTACAAATGCTATAACGATTATGACAAATTTACATTTAGAATGTCTCTTTATATAAATAGATTTTGCTACTTTTTCTCAGATGCTTTATATTCGTACACACCTAAACAATTATTAAATTTACGAATTGTTGGAAGTAAAGAGCGAAGTGTGCCTAACTCAAATTTGCTCATCTCATCTGTAAAGTTAATCAGATTTATTTGCTTTAATTTAGGGTCTAAATCCACAATTTCATGACCATCTGTGATACCAAACTGAAATTCTGTATCCATATACTTTACTGTATCATGTTGCTTTCCTTTATTAATCATTTCCTTCTGACACAAATCAAATTGTGCCATAAATTGGCTAAATGAATTTGTCAGGATATGAAGAAAAGTCTCTACGTCATCTTCTTTTAGAAACATTAAAACACCTTCTGACACGATTAGAAAAGGGGCATTTTGGGGATTTACCTCCCGTGTCCAAGTTTCATCTAGGGCTGATTTTGCTATATTAGTAACTCTTTCATGCTCTTCAAAAAATAATTTTCTTATCTCCATAACCTCTGGCAAATCAAGGTTATACCACCTAATTTGTCCATTATCGACTCTTTCAAACCTTGTATCAAGTCCACAGCCAATTGAAAGGATATGACTATTTGGATTTTCTCTAATAAATTTTTTGATTTCTCTATCCATAACGCGAATTCTAGCTAATGTTGCATAAAAAGAAGCTTCTGAATTATCGAATTTATCAAAATCATATTCTATCTGTTCAACAATTGCTAAGGATTTTTGATCATTAAGTATCGGATGTTTAGCCATCGCATCTTTAGCTCTAATATATAAGGTGATTAATAACGTTTCAGCAACGCTGTGTAATGTTATCTTCATTCATCTACTCTCCTTTATGCTATTTTACTTAGAAATTTGGATTTCTAAAACTGGATTTCTTTAAGTATATCATTCCAATACCGTAAGTAAAGCATATCCCCACCATCCGATATTCCATAATTTTCTTTTTCTGTACATCTTATGCTTTCTAAAAAAAACAGTCACTAAATTATTGCAAGCTACTGTTTTTCTTTTTAATAATTATAAAATATACAAATGAGAACTCCTTATTTTCTTAACATTTATTTCTACAAGCATGCCTAACAACATATCAATAGAAGTTAGAAATTCTTTAAAGTCACACCTAGTATTTCCCATCCTTTTAATGCCCCATTTGGAATGTTTGTGAAAAATATTCATCTAAAATTAATTGGTGTTGTTCATTTACGATCGTAATATTTTTGACGTCTTCTTTAGAAAAATAGTCCAATTGCAATGTTTCCTCATTATGAAAACCTTCTATATTAACTGGTTTTGGACAGCTTACTTCATAAATAAAACCGACGGTTTGTGCTTTATCGCCATTGGGATAAGAGTCTTGAAAGTTAGTATAAACATTTAACAGTCTGATTGGTTCCACTCTCAATCCAGTTTCTTCGAAAAATTCTCTTTTCAATGTATCTACTGATGACTCACCTAACTCCATACATCCACCAATAATTCCCCAAGAATTCTTATCAGCTCTTAATTGGAGTAGGACACGTCCCTTACCATCTGTCAAAATACCACCAGAATATGTTAAAAAGATAGTCTCATGTCCAACTTTTGACCTAATGTAGGAAATATAATCTTGTTTCATTCTATCACCTTGTTTAAACTAATATGTACGTATTGTAGCATAAAACATCTCCTTTTCAAATCACTCATATACACTTCTTGAATATGAGAACTGTTACCTCTTTTATTAACTTACTATTAATTATTGACTAAAAAGAGATAGCCCTGTAGAATGGAGACACATCAATATTTTACATTTTTAGGAGAGCATTTATGGACCATTTCACAAAACTCTGGCAAGATTTCTCTAAACTTCCAAATGTTGTTGCTATAGCACTCGGAGGCTCACGCTCTGGTGACAGTTTTGACCAATCTTCCGATTATGATTTGTATGTTTATTGTGCAGCAACTCCTGATATCACTAGTCGTAAACGTATCCTTAACAAGCACTGTCATTACATTGAACTTAACAATCATTACTGGGAGCTTGAAGATAATGGTACTTTAAACGACGGAACTGATATTGATATTCTCTATCGTAACATAGATAACTTTTTATCAGACTTAGAAGATGTTGTTGAACACCACAATTCTCGAATTGGATACACCACTTGTTTTTGGCATAACCTCATCAATTGCCAAATACTCTATGATCCTGAAGATCAATTACAATCACTCAAAGAGAGATTCGAAGTTTCTTATCCCAGTCAGTTACAAAAACAAATTATCATTCAAAATCGTAACTTATTAACTGGCAAGCTTCCCTCTTACGATAAACAAATTATAAAAGCCCTTAAACGCCAAGACTTTGTTAGTACTCACCATAGAACTACTGCTTTCTTAGATTCCTACTTTGATATTATCTTTGCACTTAATAAGTTGACACATCCTGGCGAAAAAAGAATGATTTCCTATGCTAAGAAGAATGCTACATTGCTTCCTAAACATTTCGAAGAAAATATCATTAAACTATGCCATCTCAACTCCAACGAACACACTGTTAAAGAAACATTAAACGATATAATAATGCATCTCGACGTCATGCTTAAAGAAAATTTTCAACACTTTATAGATTAAGTTGAAGTACACCATCATAAAAACGCCTAAAGCATTAGGCGTTTTTTTACATATTGGCACACTCTCTAACAACGTCTCCTAGTGGCAAACATCAGTCATTATCAGGTTGTAGCTTGTGACTACTTTCTGAATCTGAATAAGCATTTATTATTTCAGCAACGACAGGGTGTCTTACAACATCCTTTGCTGATAAATGAATAAAGTCAATCTTTTTGATATTTCGTAATTTCTCAACAGCATCAATCAAACCAGATTTAACATTCTTTGGTAAGTCAATTTGGCTAACATCGCCATTTACAATCATTTTAGAATTGAAGCCAAGTCGTGTTAGGAACATTTTCATTTGCATTATAGTGGTGTTTTGCGCTTCATCTAATATGACAAATGCATCATCTAAAGTACGACCACGCATGTAAGCCAATGGAGCAATTTCGATGATTTCACGCTCCATTAAGCGACTTGTTTGCTCTTTACCTAAAATTTGATATAGGGCATCATAAACTGGTCTCAAATAAGGATCAACTTTCTCTTTGAGATCTCCAGGCAAGAAACCAAGGCTTTCACCAGCTTCAACCGCTGGTCTCGTTAAGATTATTCGTTTAACTTGACCACGCTTTAGTGCCGTTACTGCTAGAGTGACTGCTAAAAAAGTTTTTCCCGTTCCAGCAGGCCCAATACCAAAAACAACATCATGATTTTTAACGCTATCAACGTATATTTTTTGCCCTAAAGTCTTAACACGGATAGGCTTACCATAGCTATCCTTAATAATTTCTTCCTCATAAAGGGCAACGAATTTATCAATTGAACCATTTTGTGCCATGGATAAGGCTGTTACAACATCTGAAGTATTCACAGTCATCCCACGGTTAACAAGCACTAATAATGCTTCAATAGTTAGCCGAGCGGTTTCTAATGTTTCTTCAGAGTCACCTAATACCTGAACACGTTCAGTTCTAGCATGAATGATAACATCTAAATTTTCTTCGATTAATTTTAAATGGCGCTCATTGCTGCCAAAGAGTGACATCATATCATCTGGATGTTGTAAAGTAATTTCGATAGAGTATTCTTGCAAATTATTCTTCCTTTTCGTACAGTAAGTGACTACATTATAACAAAATTTCATTTTCTTTGGTGATTTTAGTCGTTGTAAAACTAAAAAATCGAGAAAAACAAGTTTTCTCGATTTTATTTTACATTATAAAAGATGAGCTTCTCGAAGTAATTCTTCTAAATAAGTTCCTCTAATTTTTTTCATGCCTACTTTACGCATTAAGGCAGGTATTGGTAAATCCATATCTTCAACAGATTTCTTATCATTGAGATAGTATAAAGATTGCAACAAGACACGAATATCAAATGCTGAATTAAAGACTTCTGGAACACCACGTTCAACATTTAAGAAAGTATAAACAGCTTCCATAGCAGTTCTAATAGAATATTCCGTTGTAAATACTGTATCTCTGGATGGAGATTCTGCAAAATTACCAATGAAGGCTAGGTTAACAGAACCTTGTGGGATAACATCTGGTCGGTCACCTTTAACTCGAGGCATGAAATAACTAGTAATGTAAGGCATATAAACAGGAACTGTACTTACATATTGTTTATCAGATAAATCATGAATCTTCATTTCAGGAACACCTAAGTGATACAACCACTCTTCTGTGATTTCTCGACCAGTACATTCTTCAATTGGTTTTTTAATATAATTACCTTCCACATTTGAATAGAGTCCATAAATCCAAACAATTGTTTCATTTTCCTTTTGCTCTTTGAAATGCGGTTGGCGATGGATAGCAAAACTCATCATCCAATTAGAATCTGTAACTGTAACAATGCCTCCTGTATTTACTTTACCATCATGGAGGTCACGATGTGTTAAACGCTCTATATAAGGTTCAATAGCTGGATCTTTTATTGTTGCAGTAGCAGAAACAAACCATGACTCTTTTGGAATATCTTTGTAGAAGACTTTAGGATGTCCAAATTCATCAGATTGAGCAGCTAAGTTTTCCCAAAGATTCCAAGAACCTCCCAAATCGGTATTAGGTTTAGCTACAGTATCATGACTACCATAGTTCGTACTTTCAGTGATAGAACCATTCGTTACAAAAACAAAATCATCTGGAGTAAGATCAATTATTTTTGCTTCACCACCAACTGTGAGATGAATAGCTTTTGCAAGCTTCTGACCGTTCTTAAAGTCTACGGAGATATTAGTCACCTTGCTATCAAATTGAACATCCACATTGTGAGACTCTAAATAACTGATGATTGGTTTCACCATAGAATCATATTGATTATATTTATTAAATTTTAATGAAGTGAAATCAGGCAGACCACCGATATGATGGATGAAGCGCATAGCATATCGACGCATTTCAATCGCTGAATGCCATTTCTCAAAGGCAAACATAGTAGCCCAATAAGTCCAAAAATTACTTTCAAAAAATTCTTTTGAAAAGACTTCTTCAATCGTTTTAGCACCTAAAGACTCTTCAGTCTCCATGACTAGCTTAACTAACTCTTTGGAATGTGTTCCGAGTGTAAAATCACCATCAGATTCTAAGCGATTCCCCTGTTTATGAATGAGGCGACAGTTAGATGAATTGGGATCATCCTTGTCAAGCCAATAAAATTCATCTAGATAAGAAGCATCTGGAACTTCGAGAGAGGGGATGGAACGGTACATATCCCACATACATTCGAAGTGATTTTCCATTTCACGACCACCACGCGTTACAAAACCGATATCAGGTCGTTTGACACCGTCAAGTGATCCTCCAGAAAGAGGTAGTTCTTCAAAAATATGAATACGTTGACCATCCATTTGACCATCACGTATTAAAAAGACAGCGGCAGCTAATCCTGCTAAACCAGAACCAACAATATAAGCGGATTTTTTATCCACACCTTCAGGTTTTCGAGGTCTTGCAAAGGCTTCAAAATTTCCATTTGTATATCTCATAAACAACCTCCCTAGGGCTATATTTTAGATGACTATATTCTACTCCTTTGTGAAAACGATTGCCATTAAAAAACCTGCTTTTCAGACAGTCTTAGACAATGTGTCCAATTTCTATAACCTAAAAAAGAGATTGAAAATACAATCTCTATATTATTGTTAATGATTGAGATAATCTTCCCAAATATCATCAAAATCTGTTAAATTAAAGGAAAAACTAGCCTCATCTTCTAAATAACGACTAACTGTTTCAAAATCCGAACTATGTTTTGGAAAAGTGGTTTCATCAAAAGCGTAATCTGCTAGGATTGCTACTGGTTCATTTGATTTTGGATTTCTTTGTGTCATCAACCAACTGTAAAATGATTTTCTCAATGCCAGTTCTCCTCTAGAAATGCATGTCTTCTGGCACTACTCAAGGCGTAACGAGCAGGGTTAGTCCGATAGAATGCTTGATGATAGTCTTCTGCTGGGTAAAAAGTATCAGCAGGCTCAATACTGGTTACAATTGGTCTATCAAATCTACCCGAAGCTTGTAGCTTATCTTTTGATTTTTGAGCAATCTGACGTTGCTCTTCATTCTCATAAAAGATGACAGGACGATAATTATCCCCACGATCTTCAAATTGACCAAAAGCGTCTGTTGGATCTGTTTGTGCCCAATATAACTCAACTAAATCTGCATAAGAGATTTTTTCAGGATTAAAAATAATTTCAACAGCTTCTGTATGTCCAGTAGTTTTACTACAAACTTCTTTATAAGTTGGATTCTCAACATGTCCTCCAGTGTATCCTGATAAAACAGATTCAATACCATCTAATTCTTCAAATGGTTGTACCATACACCAAAAACAACCTCCAGCAAAAATCGCACGTTCCATATCGTTCTCCATTCTTTTTAATAGATACATTATAACAAAAAAAGCCAAAATTTCCTCTCAGCTTTTTTCTATAATTAGCCATTAATTCTAGCTATAACTAAAATGACATCGTGAGAAAACTTTAAAAGTTCAAAAGTTTATAATAATTCTGTACCTAGCTGATCTTGTTTGATCTTTTTAGCTTTCATGAGTCCTCCAAGTGCTTTTTTAAACTGACCTTTGGAAATTCCAAAAGTAGCTTTAATTTCCTCTGGAGAAGATTTATCATTTAAAGTCATGAATCCTCCGTTACTTTCTAAATACGTTAAAATCATTTGTGCGTCATTTTCTAACATTTCAAAAGAACGAGGCTTTAATGATAAATTTAAGGTTCTATCAACTTCTCTAAAGCCAATAACTCGTGCATCCAGCACTTGCCCTAAACGAGGTTCACTGTAACGTTCACTAGGGTGAATAAAGCCGAGCATATTATTTTCTGGTAGATAAACAAAAGTTCCTGACAATTTTAAGCGATAAACGATTGCTGGCCAATTTTGATTTTGCATATTGTTATATGCTGGGGTTGCCATTTGTTGAAATACTTCAGGATCTGCAGGGAGAGCCCAGAGACGATCTTTTTTATCAACATCTAAGCAAACGTAGAGGCGATCACCTTTTTTAGGCCAAAGTTCTTTCAATTCAGGAAGAACATCCAAAGAAACAACCACTTGCTTATCTGGAAGACCAGTATCAAGAAATACTCCCAAGTCTTTACGTACCTCAGTAACTGTCCCCCAACCATAATGATCTCGAGTCGCAAATGTTTCTTTAGTTGTAAGACGTGCTTTTTGTTGTATATCTGTATAGGCGAATCCTTTAACCATTTCACCAATGTGATGCTCTCCTTCTGACTTTGATAATGCAAAGGTAAAGCCATCTTTTTGGATAAAGTAAAAATCTTTGTTTTCATCAGTTACTAAGCCTGTTATGACTGTCGCCAATAATGTATTCATTTTTCTCCTTTTAAAAAGGTAACCGACAAACCAAATCCATCTGGTTTTGATTCTATCAGTTACCTCCATAATCATTTTGTTACTTGCCAATCATAATAAAGATAGCAAACGTTACTATTAAACTTCCAACAATTCTTTTTCTTTATTAGCAGTCATCTCATCAATATGTTTTACAGCATCATCAGTAGCCTTTTGAATATCTTTTTCAAGAGATTTCAAGTCATCTTCTGTAATTTCTTTATTCTTTTCTTGCTTCTTAGCTTCATCCATAGCATCACGGCGAATATTACGGATAGCAATCTTAGCATTTTCTCCGACTTTTTTCACTTCTTTAGCTAAATCACGACGTGTTTCTTCTGTCAAAGCTGGAATAACAAGACGAATAACTGAACCATCATTTGCAGGATTAATACCTAAATCTGATTCGTTAATAGCACGCTCAATATCTTTGATTGATGATTTATCAAATGGTGATATTAAAAGAACACGAGCTTCTGGTACAGTAATAGAGGCTAATTGGTTAAGTGGAGTTGGCGCTCCATAATACTCAACTTGAATACGATCAAGCAAGCTAGCATTAGCACGTCCTGCACGAATCCCTGCAAATTCTCTTGATAAACTTTGGTGTGATTGCTCAAAACGCTCTTGAGCTTTTGTAACGATTTCCTTAGTCATATTTTTATACACTCCTATTCAGATGCTTTGTTTGAAACAGTTGTTCCGATTTGTTCTCCAAGAACAACACGCTTAATATTACCAGTCTCATTCATATTGAAAACAACAAGGTCAATATCATTATCCATTGAAATAGTTGATGCGGTTGCATCCATGATTTTTAACCCTCGTTTTATTACTTCAACGTGAGTTAATTCATCAAATTTGACAGCATTGGCATCTTTCTTTGGATCAGCATTATAAACACCATCTACTCCATTTTTAGCCATTAAAATTGCTTCTGCCTCAATCTCAGCAGCACGAAGCGCTGCTGTTGTATCAGTTGAGAAATAAGGCGAACCAATACCCGCTCCAAAAACAACAATACGATTCTTCTCTAGATGACGTAAAGCACGACCACGTACGTAAGGCTCAGCAACAGTTTGCATTGGAATAGCTGTTTGAACTCTAGTATCTACCCCATATTGTTGAAGGCTATCAGCCATTACAAGAGCATTCATTACTGTCCCTAACATCCCTGTATAATCAGCTTGAACACGATCCATCCCTGCTTCTGCTGCAGGTTCTCCACGCCAAAGATTACCTCCACCAATGACAAGTGCTATTTGAACACCTGAATTGTGTACTTCGGCAATTTCTTTTGCAATAGATTGAACGGTAGGAATGTCAATACCGACACCCTTATCTCCCGCCAATGCTTCACCAGATAACTTAATTAATATACGTTGATATTTAGGTTCCACTACTATGTTCTCCTTATTTTGTCTTTATTATTTTACCATAAAAGGCAAAATTTTAATAGAGCAATGACACTAGTAAGTTGATTTCTTTATCAACTCCTAAAATAAGAAAAACATAATAATTCAGAGATTGGTCAAACAGTTAGTAGAACATGCTCTCTTCAAGAATTCATTATCTTCTACTAAATAACCATTTTTTATCAGAAAGACCCGGTTACAGATAGCTTGACAAATTTTAGGGTCATGAGAAATCATTATAAAACTTAATTCATAACAGCGTTTTATTTTTTGTAATAAACGTAGCATTTTAATTTGAGTTACTGGGTCTAATCCACTTAAGGATTCATCAAAAATAATAATTTTAGGCTTTAAGAGTAAAGCTCTAGCGATACAAACTCTCTGTAGCTGACCACCACTAAGTTGTCTAGCTTTATATTTTAGATAAGTTCCATCTAAACCCACCGCTTCTAATATTTGGCATAATTCAAAAGTTGTTTTTTTTCCATAAAAAGCTTCATTCAAAATTTCCTCAATACTAAAATATGGATTGACCGAACTAAGCGCATCTTGAAAAACAAGGATAATCTGCGCCTTACCATCTTTAGGTGTGTAATTTTTTCCTTGAAAATGTATCGAACCACAAGTAGGACTATCTAGTCCTATAATGAGTCGGGCAAGGCTACTTTTTCCACTGCCACTTTTACCCATTATACCAATTATTTCTCCTCTTTTAAGATGAAAATGACAGTCCTTTAAAACCTCTTGTCGTCCAAATGTTTTTCCGACATGATTACAAACCAACATTAAGAATATCTCCTTCATACTCCATTTGCACTGTCAGTGCTTTCGTATAGTTATGTTGAGGATTGCTTAAAATAGCTTGGGTTTGTCCCTGTTCAACAACTTCTCCCTCACTTATAACTAGTAATTGCCCCCCCAGGTCTCTAGCTAACTGATAATCATGCGTTACAGTAATCAAGGTTTTTCCATTATTTTGCAATTCCTGCAAAATAGCTGATATAGTAGAACAATTATGGCAATCAACCGCTGAGGTCGGCTCATCTAATATGATTACCTGAGGATCAAGAGATAATATAGTGGCTAACATAATTCTTTGTAGCATTCCTCCACTAAGCTCAAAGGGGTATTTTTTTAACAGGGATATCGCATCATCTAAATTTAAACGTTTCATCCATTCTAACGCTTTAGATAAGGCTACTCTCTTTGAACATTTCTCATGACTAAGGATTGTTTCCAAAATATGCGCTTCAATTTTTTGAAAAGGATTAAACATAGACATGGGATTTTGCACTAAATAGGCAATATCTCGTCCCCTTAATTTCTGCCACTGCTTTACAGTTAGTTTACCTAAATCAACTCCCTTAAAAAATATGTTTCCTCTAACTGTCATACCTTGTGGAATATGACCAACCAATAATTTTGCCAAGAGGGTTTTCCCTGAACCACTCTCACCAATAATAGTTAGCGATTCCCCCATATCTATTTTACAACTAAAATCTCTTAGTACAGGGACCTCTCCTATCTGTAATGACAAATTCCTTATTTCTAACTGTTCCATTGTCGTTTCCAATCTTTTTTATCTATAGCATCGCCTAAAGTATTAAAGGAAAATACTGTTAAAAAAATCGCAATTCCAGGAGATAACATCATCCAAGTAGCTGTCCTAAAATATCCTCTAGCATCGTGCAACATCATTCCCCATTCTGTGACATTAGGTTGCACACCAATCCCTAAGAAAGAAAAGCCAGAAATCATTAAAATAATATTTCCTATATTCATAAGGACCATAACGAGGATTGGCTGATACACAAAAGGAAAAATATGTTTTCTTAAAATATGCCAGACCGAAAGTCCCATAATTTGCGCATTTATCACATAAGGCTCTTTTTTTGCACTCTTAACTAAATTGGTCATTAATTTAGCATAGTAAACCCATTCCACAAAGACAATTGCAAAAATTAAATTCCCTAGACCATGACCTAAGATCCCCACGGTTGCAAGAGAGAGCAAAAAGCTCGGAAAAGCTAAAATAATATTAGCTATCCATAAAAAGAGGTTTTCTAACTTTCCTTGATACCAACCAACAATAAGACCCACAAACATACCAATCGTTAATTCCAATAAGCTAATAATAATAGCTAAAAACAGTGAATATCTAGCACCATAAAGCAAGCGAGATAATACATCTCTACCCAATTGGTCAGTCCCTAACAAATGAACATTATTGGGAGCCAATAATTTTTGTGATAAATCTACGTATTGTGGATCAAAGCTAGATAGAATAGGGGCAAAAATGGCACTAATCACTAACAATACCAGTAAGCTACTTGAAAAATAAATTCTTTTTGACATTATTTCTCCCTCGACTTTCGTAACCGAGGATCAACCCAATTCATAAGACACTGTGTCATAAAATTATTAGCTAAAAATAAGGTTCCAAAAATTAGCATACAAGCTTGTATTACTGGAAGATCTGAAGTCCTTAGACTGGTCACAAATAAACGTCCTATTCCATTCCATGAAAAAATTTCTTCAACAATAATTGATCCTGTTAATAAGTAAACCCAAGTCAAGCTAAGTGCCGTCATTATCGCAGGTAAGGCATTTCTAAGGAGGTGATGTGTGACAATATAACGTTCTTTTACTCCTCTTAATCGAGCATTTTCCACATTTAAACTTCTATTTTCTTGACTAATAGCTTTTCGAATAAGGGCTATATATTGACCTACGGTAGAAAAACTTAAGGTAATACTTGGCAAAATTAAACTTTGTAAATCGTTACCTCCTGAAACAGGCAGAAGATTTAACTTTGCCGAAAATAGCAGCATCAACAAGTAAGCAACCCAAAAACTTGGCATAGACACACTAGAAAAACTCAAAAATCGAATCAAGTGATCACTCCGAGCAGATTCATGTAAGCCAGCCCACACACCTAACGGGGTAGAAATGGTAACAATTAGCAAGAAGGCACTCGTGCCTAGAAATAAAGTAGCCAAAAACCGTTGTAAAACCAAATCTAATACTGGCAACCTGAGCACATAAGAATATCCAAAATCTCCTGTTAATGCTTTTTGGAACCACAGCCAGTACTGCTTCCATAATGGCTTATCTAAACCTAGATAGTGCTCTGCTTCTTTTAGTGCTTCTGGACTAACACTTATTTTTGATAAACGAAGGTAATTTTCTGCTGGATTAACTGTTGATAGTTTGATAAGAATAAATGTTAGAAGTGATATGAAAAACAATGCCAAAAAAGCTGACAATATTTTTTTGATAATCGAACTACTTAGATACATTATTTTTTTCTATATAGCGTAATGGGAATGAATTTTCTTCTGGCGCAAAGCGCATGGTTTTAAAATCACCTTTCCTATAAACAGAAATCACCGATTGATAAGTTAATGGGATATATACAGCCTCATCATGCAATAATTCAAGAACCTTCTTATAGTCTCTATCAACATTTTCTTCCTTAGGATCTACTAGAGCTGACTTAATAAGTCTATCCATTTCAGTTTTAGTTGCTAGATTTTCTAAAGCTATATTTTCTGGATGTCCATGATCTGCCTTGGCAGTTAATGCCGACATCCAAGCATGAGGGTCCCATGGTGCTCCCCAAGAATAGGTTAACATCATATCAAAATTACCCTTTTTAGCATTAGCCCAATAATCATCTTCTTCCATAGCAATAAGAGAAACATTAATACCGATTTTACGCCATTCTCCTTGGAAATAAGTTACCAGGTCTTTATCAGTTGCCTTAGTGGCGATATAAGGAAGACGTAAGGTTAGAGCTTTACCATCTTTTTCACGAACCTTATCTTTTCCCAACTTCCAACCAGCTTGATCCAATAGCTGATTTGCTTTATCAACATTATAGCTATAAGTATTTAACTTAGCATCTGAGTGAGGTGTTGATTTTGAAAAAATAGTGTCTGCTGGCTTTTCTGTTCCTCTAAAAGTGTTCTTAGCAATAGAAACTTTGTCAATAGCATGATTCATTGCCTGACGAACTTTTTTATCTTGGAAAATACTTTCCTTAGCATTTAGCAACAAAAGTCTTGTTGACATAGGTTGAGAAACAGCTGTGACATATTTCTTGTCCTTCGTATATTGGGCAAAAGTGTCTAAACCAATAATGCCATTCCCATAGATCAAATCAACGTCACCTGATTCAAATGCTAAAGCACGCGTCTGAGCATCAGGTATAACTTTTACGGTTACTTCTTTTAATTTTGGTTTCTTTCCCCAGTAATTCTCATTACGTTTGAAGGTAATATATTCATTTTGCTTTTTACTTTTCACAACCCATTGACCCGTTCCAATTGGTTTTTTTACATTCTTCTTAGTTGTATCATCACCTTTAGGGAAAGCGTTATCAGATAAAAAACGAATTGGACGAATCATAGAGAGATCATATAAAGTAGCACTATAAGCTTGTTTCAGTTTAATTTCAAAAGTACTTTGATTCAAGGCACGATAATTTTCCAATTGATTCGTTAAATTAAACCAATTATGATTACCTCTATTAGACTTCGAAAAAATACTATCAAAATTACGTTTGACATTCGCAGCATTAAAGTTACTGCCATCAGAATATTTAGCATTTCTCAATTTAAAAGTGTAGGTTTTTCCATCTTGACTAATGCTCCAGCTTTCCGCTAAAGCTGGTTCAATTTTCCCATTGTCACCATATCGTACCAACCCCTCATAAACCATATCCTGGATAACAAACTGATCAGGGTTATAGCGATGCGGATTAACATCACCAAAGTCTTCTCCCCAAGCAAGCGTGAGTTTATCACTGTTTAGTTTATGACTTTTGCTATCCTGTGAATGGCATGCAGTCAGAGTCACCATCAATAAACAAGTAATACTCAATAATATGTTACGTCTCATTTTTACCAACTTTCTTTTAAGTTTAATTAATTATTTTTTTAAGCAAACTTAATTAAATCATTTTAGTAATGTCTTGTCAAGAATCTTAAAATAAAAAAATCTACAACGATACAAGATTTACTTATTCCCTGCGAACTCATTTTAATAGATTATTGCTAAAGAATAATCATAATAGTCACATACCATATCGCCAATTTCATTTTTCCTTATTCTCATCTGTTACTTAAAACACATCGCACATCCATTAGTCTTTAAGAAGGTTAATACAGATAAAAAGCTATTTTTCAAAAGAAACACATATAATATCCTTTGATTATTATTCTATATACTTAACTAGTTAAGTATATAGAATAAATAAAACTAGGAAGGAATTCCTAGTTTTATTTATTGATTAAAGTGAGTTAGGATCAACTTTGATACCAACACCTTGTGTTGTTGTAATTGAAAGGTTTGTGATGTAAGTTCCTTTTGCAGTAGCTGGTTTAGCTTTAACAATAACATCATTAAATGCTTTGAAGTTATCAACTAATTTAGCATCATCAAATGAAACTTTACCAATAAGGGCTTGGACGTTACCTGCTTTATCAGCACGGTAAGTAATTTTACCACCTTTAGACTCTTCAACTGCTTTAGCAACGTCCATAGTTACTGTACCAGTTTTAGGATTTGGCATCAAGTTACGAGGTCCAAGGACACGTCCAAGACGTCCAACAAGTGCCATCATATCTGGTGTTGCGATAACAACATCAAAGTCAAGCCATCCACCTTGGATTTTAGCAACTAAGTCATCTTCACCGACAAAGTCTGCACCTGCTGCTTTAGCTTCTTCAGCTTTAGCGCCACGAGCAAAAACAAGAACACGTGAAGTTTTACCAGTACCTGCTGGTAAAACCATAGCACCACGGATTTGTTGGTCAGCTTTTTTAACGTCAATGTTAAGATTATAAGAAACTTCAACAGTTGCATCAAATTTAGCAAAGTTAGTTTCTTTTGCAAGAGCTACAGCTTCTTCTACGCTGTATGCTTTAGTGCTGTCAATTTTCTCAAGAGCAGCACGTAAGTTTTTACTTTTTTTAGCCATTTTAAAATTCTCCTTGTAATGTGGTCAATCGATTTGATTTAAAATCTCCCACGTCACTCATCAAACTACGATGAAGTCTTGCGGGTTATGTGGGTGTTTCTGATTAGTCAGTAACAGTGAATCCCATAGAACGAGCAGTACCTTCGATCATACGCATTGCAGACTCAAGGTTTGCAGCGTTTAAATCTGGCATTTTAGTTTCAGCAATTTCTTGTACTTGCGCACGAGTAACTGTTGCAACTTTAGTTTTGTTAGGTTCACCTGATCCTTTTTCAACACCTGCAGCTTTTTTCAAAAGAACAGCAGCTGGTGGTGTTTTAGTGATGAAATCAAATGATTTGTCTTCATATACTGAGATAACAACTGGAATAATCATACCAGCTTGATCAGCTGTACGAGCGTTAAACTCTTTAGTGAATCCCATGATGTTGATTCCTGCTTGACCAAGTGCTGGTCCAACTGGTGGAGCTGGAGTTGCTTTACCAGCAGGAATTTGAAGTTTTACAAGTTTTTCAACTTTTTTAGCCATTTTTAAAAATCCTCCTGTTGTGGTTTTGGCGGTAATTAAAGATTTTTACCTCCCACAAGTATGCTTTACACATACTCATCTATTATACACTATTTATCTAGAATTGCAAGAGAAAAGTTTATTTTTTAATCAACGTAATCTCCGCCTTCAAAGCCATAGTATTCTTCCAAACTGAGACCACTTGCAGCAATTTCTTTAGCTTCTTTTCCGACATAACGAAGGTGCCATTCT
>OKWO01000093.1_pt1 | contig 52226 bp, 51 predicted proteins | sample 1607221 | NCBI WGS metagenome assembly OKWO01 (sample SAMN07501057, study PRJEB24779) | human gut metagenome | isolation source: stool | host: human infant | place: USA: Pittsburgh, PA | reverse complement strand
CGTTGGTCAAGGGGTTAAGACACCGCCTTTTCACGGCGGTAACACGGGTTCGAATCCCGTACGGACTATTCTTAAAAAAAGTAGAAAGTGATCTTTCTACTTTTTTTATTTTAAGTATATATTTTTGCAATAGTATTGTAATTAAATTTGATATTAATAAAAACACACTATTTAGTGTGTTAGTTAGCGCTTTTTCAATTCAAGGTACCGTTTATACCAGATATTGATATATGATGATGAAAAGGGGCCTTTATTCTCATTTATCCATTCTACCAATATTTTTACATTTTCCTTTAATATATAATCAATATCGGTAGGATAGTTCATCTGAGCTTTATGCTGTTCATATTCGTCCACATCTAGTAGTCTTTTTTCACCATCTGCAAATACTTTGACATCAAGGTCATAGTCAATATACTTGAGTGCTTCAGGGTCCAAGATATACGGACTTGCTAGATTACAATAGTAGGAGACACCAGTTTCACGTATCATAGCGATAATGTTAAACCAGTATTTTTTATGAAAGTATACTATTGCAGGCTCTCGTGTCACCCAGCGTCGACCATCATTTTCTGTTACTAAAGTATGATCATTAACACCAATGAGGGCATTTTCGGTTGTTTTTAATACCATGGTGTCACGCCAAGTTCGGTGTAAACTACCATCATGTTTGTAACTTTGAATTGTAATAAAGTCGCCTTCTTTAGGTAATCTCATAGCCTACCAACTTTCTACAATTTATACGTCTGTTATAGTTTATCATAATTTTCTGTAAAATACATCGTCTGAGAGTTATTATCTTATAAATATTCTCTTAAAGCACTTTTGATATCTTCGTACTGGTATCCTTTACGCATTAAGGCATTGATTATACGTTGCTTTAATTCATACTGGTCATGTTTTTTTGATAATTTTTGGTATTGTTTATCTAATTCTTTATAAATGAGGTCTTCTTCAAGTTCTTGATCTTTTTCAATTTCAAGGTTTTGAATTACGGTATGCACTATCTGATAATCAAATCCTTTTGTAGTTAAGCTCTGCATCAATTTATCTTTTAATGCTTTTAGTGGAAGTTTGTTTTGATATTTTTTATAGAGTTTTTGGCTTATTTTGGATGCTAAGTCTTGAAAGTTTATAGCTTGAAGTTCAGATTCAATTATTTTACTTTTGATACCTTTTTGCAATAATTTTTGTTTTATCACGTATGGTCCCTTATCGCCAGTATTTAGATTTTGCTGTATGAAAGATTGCACGTAGTTTTTATCGTTTATCCAATTCTCACTTTTTAGATTATCAATAATTTGTGGAATAATTTTAGAATCAATATCATGTTGTTGAAGATATTTAATAACTTCTTTCTCGGTTCTCTGCTTGAAAGAAATATAATAAAGACCTAGATTTTTACCGTATGATAGTTGGGCAAATTTTTTAATATTTTCAAGTTTCTCGGCATTAATTATCATCCCTTTACTTAACATAAAATGAACGATAGTATCTTCTGTTATATATAAATTTTCGGTATTGTCTAGCTCTAGAGTGTAAAGTCTTTTTTTCTTTTCGATTTTGGTTATTTTCATAGTTTTTATTATAGCAAAAATGATAAAATAGTAAAAATGAGTCTTTTTTTAAATGTTATGGATTTATAGTATTTTCTTAGTTAGGGAGTAATGAACTGATGAATGTGGTTTTAAAACAGCGAATTCCTTTAAAAATTAAACGAATGGGAATTAATGGTGAAGGAATAGGTTTTTATAAAAAAACACTAATCTTTGTTCCAGGGGCCCTCAAGGGAGAAGAGGTGTTTTGTCAGATTTCTTCTGTTAGACGTAATTTTGCAGAAGCTAAACTGTTAAAGATAAATAAAAAATCTAAAAATAGGGTAGAACCCCCTTGTTCTATTTATAAAGAATGTGGGGGATGCCAAATAATGCACCTTCAATATGATAAGCAGCTAGAGTTTAAAACGGATGTTATTCGACAGGCTCTAATGAAATTTAAACCAGAGGGATATGAGAATTATGAAATCCGTAAAACGATAGGTATGTCGGAACCTGAACACTATCGTGCTAAATTACAATTTCAAGTGCGTTCGTTTGGAGGGAATGTAAAGGCAGGTTTATATGCACAAGGGACACATCGATTGATTGATATCAAAGATTGTTTAGTGCAAGATAGCCTTACTCAGGAAATGATAAATCGAGTTGCAGAACTTTTAGGAAAATATAAATTGCCTATTTATAATGAACGTAAAATAGCTGGTGTCCGTACTGTTATGATTCGACGAGCACAAGCGAGTGGAGAGGTTCAACTGATCTTTATCACAAGTAAAAGACTTGATTTTGATGATGTTGTTATTGAATTAGTTCGAGAGTTTCCTGAGTTAAAGACAGTTGCTGTAAATATCAACGCTAGTAAAACAAGTGATATCTATGGTCAAATAACAGAAGTTATTTGGGGTCAAGAATCCATCAATGAAGAAGTATTAGATTATGGTTTTTCGTTATCACCACGTGCTTTTTATCAACTTAATCCTAAACAAACACAAATTTTATATAGTGAGGCAGTTAAGGCCTTAGATGTGAAGGAAGATGATGATTTAATTGACGCTTATTGTGGAGTAGGAACGATTGGACTTGCTTTTGCTGGAAAAGTTAAAAGTGTTCGTGGAATGGATATTATCCCTGAGGCTATTCAGGATGCTAAAGAGAACGCACTTTATATGGGTTTTACTAATACACATTACGAAGCTGGAAAGGCAGAGGATATTATCCCTAGGTGGTATAGTGAGGGATTTCGCGCTAATGCGTTAATCGTGGATCCTCCTCGCACAGGTTTAGATGATAAATTGCTAAATACTATACTAAAAATGCCTCCAGAAAAAATGGTTTACGTTTCTTGTAATACATCCACGCTTGCTAGAGACTTAGTAACATTAACAAAAGTATACCATGTCCACTACATCCAATCCGTTGACATGTTTCCACATACAGCAAGGACCGAGGCTGTAGTGAAACTACAACGTAAGGAATAATAAAGTTTTCTAATCAAAAAATAAGAGTATTTTTGGGTATTCTTATTTTTAGATAGTAATGGTGAGATATTAATATAACATAGTCTAAAAACACATGGTTTAAGCTATTTGATACGGAAATTTACCTTAGAAATGGTAAATAGTTCCATTAAGTATATTCATCTTTGCAAATTTGACCTTGCCTTTTAAGTTTCATTGAGTTAAAATAGAAAAAATATTTTTAACAAGATGATAGAACATCGTAAATTAAGGTTTAAAGGAAATGCTTATGATAATAAATTCATTCGATAATAGTAGAAAAGCGATTATTAATCCTGAAGATATTAATTCACCAATAAAAGGTTTTCCAAAGACTGTTATTACCTGTTTCGCGCGGGAGACTTTCAATCGTATTTTAGAAGAATTGCCTCATCGTGAAATTGCTAGAACTAGTGTAGCAAACTTAGAAATTCCCATTTATGAATTAGAATTTAAAGGACAAAAGATTGGCTTTTTCAATGCTTATGTTGGTGCTTCAGCTTGCGTAGCAATCTTGGAAGATATTATAGTATTTGGAATGGAAAGTTTAATTGTTTTTGGAACATGTGGCGTCCTTGATTCGTCAATTGAGGAGACATCCATTATTATTCCAAGAAGTGCTATTAGGGATGAAGGGACATCATTTCATTATTCGGAAGCAAGTTCTGAAATTGCAGTAAACACAAATTCAATTTTTTTACTCTGCGGATAATTTAGATGCAGAAGTATGGGAAGCAAGATCTTTAGGAAATAGCGAGGATTTAGAAAAGAAAGATAAAATTGCTTATATTGCCATGGAGTTTGCTATAGAGACTTTTTAGGGTCTACTGTATGATGTTGAAAGGAAGATAGCAATGTGGAATGTAAAAACTTTTGATAATTTAACTACACATGAGTTGTTTCAAATATATAAATTAAGAGTATCTGTATTTGTGGTTGAACAAGATTGTCCTTATCAAGAGGTTGATGATGAAGATTTGATTTGTTTGCATGGGATGAATTGGGTAGATGGTCAATTGGCAGCTTATTATAGATTGATACCAGAAGATGATAAGGTGCATTTGGGACGTGTGATTGTTAATCCAGACTTTAGAAAAAAGGGATTAGGAAATCAATTAGTGGAATATGCGATTAAATTTAGTGAGGCAAATTACCCTAATAAACCTATTTATGCTCAGGCCCAAGCTTATTTACAAGATTTTTATCAATCTTTCGGATTTCAACCTGTCTCAGATATCTATCTAGAAGATAATATTCCTCATCTTGATATGGTTTTATTATAAATACATGCTATTTAAACTATCAATTAAAAGGTCTCTCAGTATTGCTGAGAGATCTTTTAATTAACAAAAAATTAAAAAATTTAAATTAAAAAATAAAAATAAAATTTATCGCTAATTATTCTATTGCTAATAAATTAATTATGTTGTAATATAGTATGCATACTGATTTTTGGAGGAAATAGGAAAAGTGGATAAACATCACTCAAAAAAGGCTATTTTAAAGTTAACACTTATAACAACTAGTATTTTATTAATGCATAGCAATCAAGTGAATGCAGAGGAGCAAGAATTAAAAAACCAAGAGCAATCACCTGTAATTGCTAATGTTGCTCAACAGCCATCGCCATCGGTAACTACTAATACTGTTGAAAAAACATCTGTAACAGCTGCTTCTGCTAGTAATACAGCGAAAGAAATGGGTGATACATCTGTAAAAAATGACAAAACAGAAGATGAATTATTAGAAGAGTTATCTAAAAACCTTGATACGTCTAATTTGGGGGCTGATCTTGAAGAAGAATATCCCTCTAAACCAGAGACAACCAACAATAAAGAAAGCAATGTAGTAACAAATGCTTCAACTGCAATAGCACAGAAAGTTCCCTCAGCATATGAAGAGGTGAAGCCAGAAAGCAAGTCATCGCTTGCTGTTCTTGATACATCTAAAATAACAAAATTACAAGCCATAACCCAAAGAGGAAAGGGAAATGTAGTAGCTATTATTGATACTGGCTTTGATATTAACCATGATATTTTTCGTTTAGATAGCCCAAAAGATGATAAGCACAGCTTTAAAACTAAGACAGAATTTGAGGAATTAAAAGCAAAACATAATATCACTTATGGGAAATGGGTTAACGATAAGATTGTTTTTGCACATAACTACGCCAACAATACAGAAACGGTGGCTGATATTGCAGCAGCTATGAAAGATGGTTATGGTTCAGAAGCAAAGAATATTTCGCATGGTACACACGTTGCTGGTATTTTTGTAGGTAATAGTAAACGTCCAGCAATCAATGGTCTTCTTTTAGAAGGTGCAGCGCCAAATGCTCAAGTCTTATTAATGCGTATTCCAGATAAAATTGATTCGGACAAATTTGGTGAAGCATATGCTAAAGCAATCACAGACGCTGTTAATCTAGGAGCAAAAACGATTAATATGAGTATTGGAAAAACAGCTGATTCTTTAATTGCTCTCAATGATAAAGTTAAATTAGCACTTAAATTAGCTTCTGAGAAGGGCGTTGCAGTTGTTGTGGCTGCCGGAAATGAAGGCGCATTTGGTATGGATTATAGCAAACCATTATCAACTAATCCTGACTACGGTACGGTTAATAGTCCAGCTATTTCTGAAGATACTTTGAGTGTTGCTAGCTATGAATCACTTAAAACTATCAGTGAGGTCGTTGAAACAACTATTGAAGGTAAGTTAGTTAAGTTGCCGATTGTGACTTCTAAACCTTTTGACAAAGGTAAGGCCTACGATGTGGTTTATGCCAATTATGGTGCAAAAAAAGACTTTGAAGGTAAGGACTTTAAAGGTAAGATTGCATTAATTGAGCGTGGTGGTGGACTTGATTTTATGACTAAAATCACTCATGCTACAAATGCAGGTGTTGTTGGTATCGTTATTTTTAACGATCAAGAAAAACGTGGAAATTTTCTAATTCCTTACCGTGAATTACCTGTGGGGATTATTAGTAAAGTAGATGGCGAGCGTATAAAAAATACTTCAAGTCAGTTAACATTTAACCAGAGTTTTGAAGTAGTTGATAGCCAAGGTGGTAATCGTATGCTGGAACAATCAAGTTGGGGCGTGACAGCTGAAGGAGCAATCAAGCCTGATGTAACAGCTTCTGGCTTTGAAATTTATTCTTCAACCTATAATAATCAATACCAAACAATGTCTGGTACAAGTATGGCTTCACCACATGTTGCAGGATTAATGACAATGCTTCAAAGTCATTTGGCTGAGAAATATAAAGGGATGAATTTAGATTCTAAAAAATTGCTAGAATTGTCTAAAAACATCCTCATGAGCTCAGCAACAGCATTATATAGTGAAGAGGATAAGGCGTTTTATTCACCACGTCAGCAAGGTGCAGGTGTAGTTGATGCTGAAAAAGCTATCCAAGCTCAATATTATATTACTGGAAACGATGGCAAAGCTAAAATTAATCTCAAACGAATGGGAGATAAATTTGATATCACAGTTACAATTCATAAACTTGTAGAAGGTGTCAAAGAATTGTATTATCAAGCTAATGTAGCAACAGAACAAGTAAATAAAGGTAAATTTGCCCTTAAACCACAAGCCTTGCTAGATACTAATTGGCAGAAAGTAATTCTTCGTGATAAAGAAACACAAGTTCGATTTACTATTGATGCTAGTCAATTTAGTCAGAAATTAAAAGAACAGATGGCAAATGGTTATTTCTTAGAAGGTTTTGTACGTTTTAAAGAAGCCAAGGATAGTAATCAGGAGTTAATGAGTATTCCTTTTGTAGGATTTAATGGTGATTTTGCGAACTTACAAGCACTTGAAACACCGATTTATAAGACGCTTTCTAAAGGTAGTTTCTACTATAAACCAAATGATACAACTCATAAAGACCAATTGGAGTACAATGAATCAGCTCCTTTTGAAAGCAACAACTATACTGCCTTGTTAACACAATCAGCGTCTTGGGGCTATGTTGATTATGTCAAAAATGGTGGGGAGTTAGAATTAGCACCGGAGAGTCCAAAAAGAATTATTTTAGGAACTTTTGAGAATAAGGTTGAGGATAAAACAATTCATCTTTTGGAAAGAGATGCAGCGAATAATCCATATTTTGCCATTTCTCCAAATAAAGATGGAAATAGGGACGAAATCACTCCCCAGGCAACTTTCTTAAGAAATGTTAAGGATATTTCTGCTCAAGTTCTAGATCAAAATGGAAATGTTATTTGGCAAAGTAAGGTTTTACCATCTTATCGTAAAAATTTCCATAATAATCCAAAGCAAAGTGATGGTCATTATCGTATGGATGCTCTTCAGTGGAGTGGTTTAGATAAGGATGGCAAAGTTGTAGCAGATGGTTTTTATACTTATCGCTTACGTTACACACCAGTAGCAGAAGGAGCAAATAGTCAGGAGTCAGACTTTAAAGTACAAGTAAGTACTAAGTCACCAAATCTTCCTTCACGAGCTCAGTTTGATGAAACTAATCGAACATTAAGCTTAGCCATGCCTAAGGAAAGTAGTTATGTTCCTACATATCGTTTACAATTAGTTTTATCTCATGTTGTAAAAGATGAAGAATATGGGGATGAGACTTCTTACCATTATTTCCATATAGATCAAGAAGGTAAAGTGACACTTCCTAAAACGGTTAAGATAGGAGAGAGTGAGGTTGCGGTAGACCCTAAGGCCTTGACACTTGTTGTGGAAGATAAAGCTGGTAATTTCGCAACGGTAAAATTGTCTGATCTCTTGAATAAGGCAGTAGTATCAGAGAAAGAAAACGCTATAGTAATTTCTAACAGTTTCAAATATTTTGATAACTTGAAAAAAGAACCTATGTTTATTTCTAAAAAAGAAAAAGTAGTAAACAAGAATCTAGAAGAAATAATATTAGTTAAGCCGCAAACTACAGTTACTACTCAATCATTGTCTAAAGAAATAACTAAATCAGGAAATGAGAAAGTCCTCACTTCTACAAACAATAATAGTAGCAGAGTAGCTAAGATCATATCACCTAAACATAACGGGGATTCTGTTAACCATACCTTACCTAGTACATCAGATAGAGCAACGAATGGTCTATTTGTTGGTACTTTGGCATTGTTATCTAGTTTACTTCTTTATTTGAAACCCAAAAAGACTAAAAATAATAGTAAATAAAACTAAGTAAACTACTCGGCAATATGATGAAAAGTTCAGTTTAACATTATGTTAAGCTGGACTTTTAGGGTATTGACTCTTATTTTTGATTAATTTTATATTGATTAATGACATATAATATTATAATATTATAATTACGATTAGTATGTGATACCGTTCACTTTGTAAGCTTTCATAAGATGAACTAGCCTTAAGGAGTTTTGATAGCAATGAAAACGATAAAAGATTGGCAAATAAATATTTGCTTAGCGACCTATAATGGTCAAAAATACCTTCGCCAGCAATTAGATAGCATAATACAACAAGGTTATACTGACTGGATTTGTTTAATAAGGGACGATGGATCTACTGATGATACAGTAGCTATTATTAAAGAATATGTTAATAGAGATTCACGTTTTATATTTATTAATTCTAACGATGACAGAAAGTTAGGAAGTCACCGCAGTTTTTACGAGTTGGTTAACTATAAAAAAGCAGATTTTTATGTTTTCTCAGACCAGGATGATGTTTGGAAAGAAAATCGTTTAGAACGTTACCTTGAAGAAGCAGAGAAATTTAACCAAGAACTACCATTGCTTGTTTATTCGAACTGGACTTCTGTAGATGAAAAATTAACAGTATTGAAAGAACATAATCCAGCAACAGTTATTCAAGAACAAATTGCCTTTAACCAAATAAATGGTATGGTTATCATGATGAATCATGAGTTAGCAAAGCTTTGGGAATATCGTCAAATTGGCGCCCATGATTCTTATGTTGGAACTCTAGCTTACGCCGTTGGAAATGTGGCTTATATTTCTGACAGTACAGTCCTTTGGCGTAGACAAGTAGGGGCAGAGTCGCTAAACAATTACGGGAGACAATATGGGGTGGCTACGTTTTGGCAGATGATAAATACTTCTTTTGATCGTGCTTCGCTTATTTTTGCTCAAGTATCCGATAAAATGTCCCTGGAGCGTAAACTCTTCTTTAGTCGTTTTATAGAATTAAAAAATGCCAATCTAATGAGAAGGATTTATCTTTTATCAAAATTAAAACTCCGTCGGAAATCATTGAAAGAAACAGTTGCTATGACTATCCTACTTTTAACAGGTTACGGTAAACCAAAAGCATAATTTTTTTGGTTGAAGGAAATCAAGTTGAGTTGTAGTTAAAAATATAGAAAATATTTATTTTTCAAAAAGTTGTTGACACTTAACGAAATTAGTATATAATAATATTAAAGAACAAGGTAGAACCTTGGCTCGCATTAATTTCGGGTTTTGGAAAAGGAGTAGCAATCGCTACTCCTTTTTTGTTTTACACAGGAAAAGTATGAAGGTAAAGCCTTTTTTTATAAAAATTAGGCTTGCTTAATTTTTTAATTTTTATATTCTTTACATTATGATGAAAACACAAGATATAGTGGTGATATATGTTGAAAGACACAAAACTTTGTGTTAGTATACTGTTTAAGCAGATCCTTAATAAAGGTAACCGACAAAAAAGTTTAACGTAACTTAACAAAACAGTGGTTTTGAAGCAAGAGTTAGCTTCTTACCAGAATAAAAAAACATCAAGAAGAACATTCCAATAGTTGTGTGATTTTAACAAAAATCCAGTCCTCTTGGGAGGCTTTTTTGGTGCTTAAAACTCGCTTAATTTTAATATTTAGGAGACTAGTTTAATGCAATCATACTATGATCGTTCTCAATCGCCACTTGACTATGCCTTGTCAGAAAAAGCTTTTCCTATGCGTTCTGTTAATTGGAATAAGCTAAACGATGACAAAGACTTAGAGGTATGGAACAGAGTAACTCAAAATTTCTGGTTACCTGAAAAGATCCCAGTTTCTAATGACCTTAATTCTTGGAGAACATTGGATGCTGATTGGCAGCAATTAATTACTCGGACTTTTACTGGTCTAACCTTATTAGATTCTGTGCAGGCTACTGTTGGTGATATTGCTCAGATTAAGCATTCTCAGACAGATCATGAACAAGTTATTTATGCTAACTTTGCCTTTATGGTGGCTATTCATGCGCGATCGTATGGAACGATTTTTTCAACCTTATGCACTAGCCAACAAATTGAGGAAGCACATGAATGGGTAGTAGATACTGAAAGTCTACAAGCTCGATCACGTATACTTATTCCTTTTTATACTGGTGATGATCCTTTGAAATCTAAGGTTGCTGCAGCCATGATGCCAGGATTTTTGTTATATGGTGGCTTTTACCTTCCTTTTTACCTTTCAGCCAGAGGAAAATTACCAAATACGTCTGATATTATTCGTTTAATTTTACGAGATAAGGTAATTCATAACTATTACAGTGGCTATAAGTATCAACAGAAAGTTGCTAAATTATCTGTAGAAAAGCAAGCCGAAATGAAGACATTTGTCTTTGACCTCCTTTATCAGTTGATTGATTTAGAAAAAGCCTATCTTTACGAACTATATGATGGTTTTGATTTGGCTGAAGATGCAATCAGGTTTAGCATTTACAATGCTGGTAAATTTTTACAAAATTTAGGATATGATTCTCCATTTACAGAAGAAGAGACTCGTATATCTCCTGAGGTTTTTGCACAACTTTCGGCGCGTGCAGATGAAAATCATGATTTCTTCTCAGGAAACGGCTCTTCATATATTATGGGGATTACAGAAGAAACATTGGATGAAGATTGGGAGTTTTAAATGGATAGTACAGTGCAGGTTGTCTATTTTTCATCGAAATCTAACAATACCCATCGTTTTGTTCAAAAGTTGGCTTGGTCTAACCAGCGTATTCCATCAGATGGTAGCAATATATTGGTTACTGAGGATTATATTTTGATTGTGCCTACTTACGCTGGAGGAGGAGATGATACCAAAGGCGCAGTTCCAAAACAAGTTGTACAGTTTTTAAATGTTCGACAAAATCGGGAACATTGCCAAGGGGTTATTTCTTCTGGAAATACCAATTTTGGTGACACTTATGCCATTGCTGGACCTATTATTGCTCGAAAATTAAATGTTCCTTTGCTTCATCAATTTGAATTACTGGGAACACAAGAAGATGTTACAAGGGTAAAGGAGTTACTTTGCCAATTCACTAGAAAGGATAAATAAGATGACACAATCAGATGCATATCTCTCGTTGAACGCGAAGACACGCTTTAGAGATCGCACAGGTAATTATCATTTTGCTTCGGATAAAGAGGCTGTTGAACAATATATGATAGAACATGTTGAACCTAATACAATGACGTTCACATCACTAATTGAAAAGCTAGATTATTTGGTTTCTAATAACTACTATGAATCGGACCTTCTAAAACAATATAACCTTGAGTTTATTTGCCAAATTTTTGAGCATGCATACGCTAAGAAATTTGCTTTTCTAAATTTTATGGGGGCTTTAAAATTTTATAATGCTTATGCTCTTAAAACAGAAGACAATCGTTATTATTTGGAACACTATGAAGATCGTGTTGTAATGAATGCTCTGTTTTTAGCTGCTGGTGATGAAAAAGCTGCCTATGACCTAGTAGATGACATGCTAGCAAATCGCTTTCAACCAGCAACACCTACCTTTTTAAATGCAGGGAAAAAACGTCGTGGTGAATATATCTCTTGCTATTTGTTGCGCATTGAAGACAATATGGAATCTATTTCTCGTGCTATTAGTACAAGCCTTCAGTTATCAAAACGAGGTGGTGGGGTAGCACTTTGCTTAACCAACTTACGGGAATTTGGTGCTCCAATAAAAGGTATTAAAAATCAAGCTACTGGTATTGTACCTGTCATGAAATTACTAGAAGATTCTTTTTCTTACGCCAATCAATTAGGACAAAGACAAGGAGCTGGTGCAGTTTACTTACACGCTCACCATCCTGAAGTATTAACGTTTTTAGATACTAAACGTGAGAATGCCGATGAGAAAATTCGAATTAAATCTCTTTCCCTAGGACTTGTTATTCCTGATATTACTTTTGAATTGGCTAAGGCAAATAAAGATATGGCCTTGTTTTCACCGTATGACATTGAGCGAGTATATGGTAAACCAATGTCTGATATCTCTATCACAGAAGAATATGAAACTTTATTAGCCAATGCGGATATTCGTAAAACCTTTATTAGTGCACGAAAACTATTTCAAACGATAGCAGAGCTTCATTTTGAATCTGGTTATCCTTATATCTTATTTGAAGATACTGTAAATGCTAAAAACCCTCACAAAAAAGAGGGACGAATTGTTATGTCTAATTTATGTTCTGAGATTGCCCAAGTTAATACAGCCAGTCAATTTTCAGAAGACCTGACTTTCACTAAGGTTGGACATGATGTTTGTTGTAATTTAGGTTCTATTAATATTGCGCGTGCTATGGATCAAGCGGCGGATTTTGAAAAATTAATTGCTAATAGCATTAGAGCCCTTGATCGTATATCTCGAACTTCTGATTTAGATAGTGCTCCATCTATTAAAAAAGGTAATGCAGCTAATCATGCTGTTGGTTTAGGTGCTATGAATTTGCATGGATTTTTGGCGACTAACCATATTTATTACGATTCTCAAGAAGCTATTGATTTTACAGATTGCTTCTTTTACGCTATGGCTTATTATGCCTTTAAAGCTTCTAACCATTTAGCAAAAGAAAAAGGAACCTTTGAAGGCTTCTCGGAATCAAGTTATGCTGATGGCAGTTATTTCTATCAATATACCGAACAAAACTTTGAGCCAAAAACACAGCGTGTTAAAAATCTACTAGCTGAGTATGGCCTGACTCTACCAAGCCAAGAGGACTGGAGAAAGCTTGTGCAAAGTATTAAAGAGATAGGATTAGCTAATGCGCATTTATTAGCTGTTGCTCCGACAGGGTCAATCAGTTATCTTTCTTCTTGTACTCCGAGCCTCCAACCAGTTGTATCACCTGTCGAAGTACGCAAGGAAGGAGCACTGGGGAGGGTTTATGTACCTGCTTATAAGATTGATGCAGATAATTATGTCTACTACAAAAAAGGAGCTTATGAAGTGGGACCTGAGGCGATTATCAATATTGCAGCTGCCGCTCAAAAACACATTGATCAAGCTATTTCGCTAACGCTTTTCATGACAGATCAAGCAACTACGCGAGATTTAAATAAAGCCTATATTCAAGCATTTAAACAAAAATGTGCCTCTATTTATTATGTACGAGTGAGACAGGACATCCTAGAAGGTAGCGAGAGTTATGATGATGATATGCTGGATGATTTCACTTCATCGGACTTAGAAGACTGTCAGTCCTGCATGATTTAACTAAATATACTCGATCAGAAGATTAAGAGAAATATATTGGCTTTTAGAAAGGCTTTATTGTAATGACAAAAAAACATCTTAAAACGCTTGCCTTGGCACTTACTACAGTATCAGTAGTGACATACAGCCAGGAGGTATATGGATTAGAAAGAGAGGAATCGGTCAAACAAGAACAAACCCAGTCAGCTTCAGAAGATGATTGGTTCGAAGAAGATAATGAGAGGAAAACAAATGTTTCTAAAGAGAATTCTACTGTTGATGAAACAGTTAGTGATTTATTTTCTGATGGAAATAGTAATAACTCTAGTTCTAAAACCGAGTCAGTAGTAAATGACCCTAAACAAGTCCTCAAAGCAAAACCAGAGGTTACACAAGAAGCAAGCAATTCTAGTAATAATGCTAGCAAAGTAGAAGTATCAAAACAGGATACAGCTTCAAAAAAGGAAATCATAGAAACATCAACTTGGGAGGCAAAAGATTTCGTAACTAGAGGGGATACTTTAGTAGGTTTTTCAAAATCTGGAATTAATAAGTTATCTCAAACATCACACTTAGTTTTACCAAGTCATGCAGCAGATGGAACTCAATTGACACAAGTAGCTAGCTTTGCTTTTACTCCAGATAAAAAGACGGCCATTGCAGAATATACAAGTAGGCTAGGAGAAAATGGGAAACCGAGTCGTTTAGATATTGATCAGAAGGAAATTATTGATGAGGGAGAAATATTTAATGCTTACCAGTTGACTAAGCTTACTATTCCAAATGGTTATAAGTCTATTGGTCAAGATGCTTTTGTGGACAATAAGAATATTGCTGAGGTTAATCTTCCTGAAAGTCTCGAGACTATTTCAGACTATGCTTTTGCTCACATGTCTTTAAAACAAGTAAAGTTACCAGATAACCTAAAGGTCATTGGAGAATTAGCTTTTTTTGATAACCAGATTGGTGGTAAGCTTTACTTGCCACATCACTTGATAAAATTAGCAGAACGCACTTTCAAATCTAATCGTATTCAAACAGTTGAGTTTTTGGGAAGTAAGCTTAAGGTTATAGGAGAAGCAAGTTTTCAAGATAATAATCTAAGTAATGTTATGCTTCCGGATGGACTTGAAAAAATAGAATCAGAAGCTTTTACAGGAAATCCAGGAGATGAACATTACAACAATCAGGTCGTATTGCGCACACGGACAGGCCAAAATCCACATCAACTTGCGACTGAGAATACTTACGTCAATCCGGACAAATCATTGTGGCGTGCAACGCCTGATATGGATTATACCAAATGGTTAGAGGAAGATTTTACCTATCAAAAAAATAGTATTACAGGTTTTTCAAATAAAGGCTTACAAAAGGTAAGACGTAATAAAAACTTAGAAATTCCAAAACAACACAATGGTATTACTATTACTGAAATTGGTGATAACGCTTTTCGCAATGTTGATTTTCAAAGTAAAACTTTACGTAAATATGATTTGGAAGAAATAAAGCTCCCCTCAACTATTCGGAAAATAGGTGCTTTTGCTTTTCAATCTAATAACTTGAAATCCTTTGAAGCAAGTGAAGATTTAGAAGAGATTAAAGAGGGAGCCTTTATGAATAATCGTATTGGAACTCTAGACTTGAAAGACAAACTTATCAAAATAGGTGATGCTGCTTTCCATATTAATCATATTTACGCCATTGTTCTTCCAGAATCTGTACAAGAAATAGGACGTTCAGCTTTTCGACAAAATGGTGCACTTCACCTTATGTTTATCGGAAATAAGGTTAAAACAATTGGTGAAATGGCTTTTTTATCCAATAAACTGGAAAGTGTAAATCTCTCTGAGCAAAAACAATTAAAGACAATTGAGGTCCAAGCTTTTTCGGATAATGCCCTTAGTGAAGTAGTCTTACCGCCAAATTTACAGACTATTCGTGAAGAGGCTTTCAAAAGGAATCATTTGAAAGAAGTGAAGGGTTCATCTACATTATCTCAGATTGCTTTTAATGCTTTTGATCAAAATGATGGGGACAAACGCTTTAATAAGAAAGTGGTTGTTAGGACACATAATAATTCTCATATGTTAGCAGATGGTGAGCGTTTTATCATTGATCCAGATAAGCTATCTTCTACAATGGTAGACCTTGAAAAGGTTTTAAAAACACTAGAAGGTTTAGATTACTCTACATTACGTCAGACTACTCAAACTCAGTTTAGAGAAATGACTACTGCAGGTAAAGCGTTGTTATCAAAATCTAACCTCCGACAAGGAGAAAAACAAAAATTCCTTCAAGAAGCACAATTTTTCCTTGATCGCGTTGATTTGGATAAAGCCATAGCTAAAGCTGAGAAGGCTTTAGTGACCAAGAAGGCAACAAAGAATGGTCATTTGCTTGAGAGGAGTATTAACAAAGCGGTATTAGCTTATAATAATAGTGCTATTAAAAAAGCTAATGTTAAGCGCTTGGAAAAAGAGTTAGACTTGCTGACAGATTTAGTCGAGGGAAAAGGACCATTAGCGCAAGCTACAATGGTACAAGGAGTTTATTTATTAAAGACGCCTCTACCATTGCCAGAATATTATATCGGATTGAACGTTTATTTTGACAAGTCTGGAAAATTGATTTATGCACTTGATATGAGTGATACTATTGGCGAGGGACAAAAAGATGCATATGGTAATCCTATATTAAATGTTGACGAGGATAATGAAGGTTATCATGCCTTGGCAGTTGCCACTTTAGCTGATTATGAAGGTCTTTATATCAAAGATATTTTAAATAGTTCCCTTGATAAGATTAAAGCAATACGTCAGATTCCTTTGGCAAAATATCATAGATTAGGATTTTTCCAAGCTATCCGAAATGCAGCGGCAGAAGCAGACCGATTGATTCCTAAGACACCTAAGGGGTACCTAAATACAGTCCCAAATTATCGTAAAAAACAAGTGGAGAAAAATTCAAAACCAGTTGATTATAAAACGCCGATTTTTGATAAGGCTTTACCTAATGAAAAGGTAGATGGTGATAGAGTGGCTAAAGGTCATAATATAAATGCGGAGACTAATAATTATGTAGCTGTAACACCAATAAGGTCCGAGCAGCAATTACATAAGTCACAGTCTGATGTAAATTTACCTCAAACAAGTTCTAAAAATAATTTTATATACAAGATTCTAGGATACGTTAGTTTATGTTTGCTTTTCCTAGTAACTTCTGGAAAAAAAGGAAAACGAGCAAGAAAATAAGGAGAAATTAATATGATTACACAAGAAATGAAAGAGATTATTAATAGTCAGTTAGCAATGGTCGCGACGGTTGATGCTAAAGGTCAACCCAATATTGGTCCAAAACGTTCTATGCGTCTCTGGGATGATAAAACGTTTATTTATAATGAAAATACAGATGGTCAAACTCGTATTAACATTGAAGATAATGGGAAAATTGAAATTGCCTTTGTTGATCGTGAACGTCTTTTAGGTTACAGGTTTGTGGGAACTGCTGAAATTCAAACAGAAGGTGCTTATTACGAAGCAGCGAAAAAATGGGCAGAAGGACGCATGGGGGTTCCGAAAGCAGTTGGTATTATTCACGTCGAGCGTATTTTTAATTTACAATCTGGTGCTAATGCAGGTAAAGAAATCACTTAATATAAAAAAGCCTCAAAAAGGGGCTTTTTTATATTAAGCAAGGCTAGATTAAGTTTGTTTTCGATTTATTAGTAATATCTGCGATAGCAAGCCAAATTTCCATTTGATAATCAGTATCTTGTGGATGTTGAGATGAATAAATTTCTAAGTTTGGCGAGTTAGCTGGTTTTAGATTATTCTCTTGAAAAAATCCTTGTATTATTTTTCGCCATGTTTCTTGAAGACTCGATGGCATTGGACCTTTAACAGAAATGACTGCATAGGTAGCGCTTGGGATCCTAATAATTTCTAACCCTTTTGGGGCTTGGACACTTGTCTCTACTCGATAAGTGGCGCTGTAATCGAAACGAAAATCAGGTTGTGTTTTACAAATGCCAATGGCTTGCTGGATACCTTTTTCTTTTAGTTTTGCTGGATTATATTGTTTATGTAACTTTTCCCAAAGTTTAGGACATTCTTGATTTGACTTTACATTTTCTAAAGTTACTCCAGCAAGTATCATTGCTGGCTTTTCAACAATTTGAAATGATAGCATAAAAACCTTTATTCTTTATGATTCCTTAAGTAATTATAGAGTCGTTAAAATAGTTTCTTTTTAGAATAATTGTCTTGTTAGCAATCATAATTTTCTTTTGGAATGCTATGCTTCAAAGAAGAAATCTTATGATGTAGAGTATTCTCTAAGAGGCTCTTGTTTTATAGCTTTTTTCTAAAAAGAATCTATTAACTATTTTTGTTTATTTCTCTAAAGATGATGGATTAATCTTTAGTCTTTAATAACGCCATGGTGTCTCATAAGGGTACCAACGATTTGCTGAATGAGATGCTAATCTAGAAAATGGATAAACTTCTTTACCCTCTTTTTTCAACATATCTTCTAGATAATCTCTCAGCATCTAAACATCTCCAGGATAAGTAACATCAAGACTTAAAAGAGATTCAACTTCACTGATATTAAGTTGCAAGTCTTTAGCAACTTGTTTAATAGGATAATTTAACCTTCTAAAATTTTCTTGTAATTCAAAGGTTGTATCTTTTATTTCTTGAATAGTAAGCATATCATTCTCCTAATAGTTGGTTTAATAATTGGTTGATCTTTCTTTTTGGCTTTTGGGAAAGTATCTCCCTTGCTATGTCTATTATTTTATATCCAAATTTCCTTAGCTTTATTAAAGGCTGACCAAGCTTTTGGCCATCCAACATAAAAAGCAAGGTGAGTGATAATGTCAGCAATTTCTTCTTTAGTAACTCCGTTTTGTTTGGCAAATTGAAGATGATGCTCTAACTGTTCAAGATTTCCTCAGCTAATTAAGGCAGATATAGTAATAATAGAACGTGTTTTATCTGTTAAATGATCCTCTTTTGCCCAAACCTCACCAAATAAAATATCATCATTATATCTGGCAAATTCAGGTGCAAATTCTTCTAATTGACGACGTCCGGCTGTTTGTTTTTCTTTCATAATGGATTGATTCCTCCTTACTTGAATTTAACCTAGTCTTGAATATTCTTCATCACTAACAGCTTCATAAAACTCACTCTTACCAGCTGTAATCGCAATATGTGCAAATTCAGAATCTTTTTTAGCACCATGCCAATGTTTAACGCCTTTATCAGTTACAATCACGTTACCTGGTTCTAATGAAACTGCCTTTTTTATTCTCTTCTTGGTACCAACCTGAACCTTCTGTAACGAGGAGGATTTGATAACCGTCCAAATGAACATGCCAATTATTACGACAGCCAGATTCAAAGGTTACATTTCCAACTGAAACATTCCCATCTGGAGATTTTGCTAATGCTGCGAGATAGGATTGCCTAATAAAGAATTCACCATATGGATTTTTTTCACCCTTAGGAAAGATAGACTTAGTTGTTTCTTGCATAAGATTTCCTCATTTCGTTGTTGGATCAAAAAGTTCTTGTTCTCTAGGAACAAGAACTTTTTGATAATTGTCTATTTTGTGATTTAGACGATTAAGTGCTTCTTGGAGGCCTTGAAGCCTATCTTCAAGGTTGTTGCGTTTATCTTTTAAAATTTCTAGCCTAGCTGGGATTGTGGAATCGCCTTTTTCAACCAAATGAATATAATCAATGAGACTTTCAACGGAAACACCTGCGCCTCTAAAATAGCGGACAAATTCTAAAATATCAATATCGTTTTGTGTGAACTCACGAATTCCTGATTCACTCCGATGAATAGGGGGAATAAGATTAATTCTCTCATAATACCTAATGGTATCTGACGTAATGCCAGTCTTTTTACTAACTTCTTTGATATGCATTTTTAACATCGATATTCAGTCAACAATCACTAAGGATTTGATAGCGTCACGTTTATCCATTGCTTCATAAGCCTTTTGAATATCATCTAATACAAAGGATTTTGTAAAAACTAAGCCTGGGTTAATTTTATGAGTTAGAACAGCATCTAAAAGGACAGACTTATCAAATGTTGTTACAGAAGCAATGCCACCTCTAAGGCCGATATTTTTCCAGAATAAATTATTGGTATTCATGTCTGGATTTTGTGGGATACCAACACGTCCTATGACAGCACCAGGCCTAGCAATTTGGGTAGCTGTATCAACAGACTGCTCTGTACCAACGCATTCTAAAATAGCATCGGCACCTGCTTGATTGGTTAAATCTAAAACACGTTTAACGGCTTCGTCACCCCGTTCTTCGACAATATCCGTTGCACCAAAAGTCAATGCTAGTTCCTGCCTATCTTTGTGACGACTCATTGCAATGATACGGTTAGCACCTAACATTTTAGCAGCAATAACACCACAGAGTCCAACAGCACCATCTCCCATGACAACTACCGTATCACCTTCTTTAACTTCTGCAGCATGATAACCAGTTGCCATTACATCTGATAAGGTGAGAAGAGAGTTAAGTGTCTCATTATCATAGTCAGAAGGTTGACCAGGAATTTTAACCAATGCCCAGTTTGCATTAGTATAACGTAGATATTGACCTTGGTATCTACATTTTTTTCAGCTTGATGATTTGTACAATTTCCATCAAATCCAGCCTTACAAGACGGACATTGGCCACAGCCATGTGTAAAGGGAACAATAACAAAATCACCTTTTGACACGTCAGTTACTTTAGTACCAACTTCCTCAACGATACCAATAGTCTCATGACCTGCAAAAGAACCACTTTCACGTTTTGAAATACCACGATACCACCACAAGTCTGAACCACAAACACAGGCTCTAACAATTTTGATAACAGCATCTGTCTCTTGTTCAATGACTGGTTTTGGTGTATCAGTTATAACCATTTTGCCAGGTTCAATAAATGTAGCTACTTTCATAACCTTACCTCTTTTCTATAACTTCATTATAACTCTTAGAGTTAACTTCAAGTCAAGAAAAACTTAAAAATTTTGAAAATTAAACATCTGTAAAAATCCGCATATGGTTTCATTTTCCACTAAAAACAGGGAAGTTAGAAAATTCCCCATAATCGTCAAACATAAGTGATTTTAATATCGACATATCTTCGTCACTAATTACAAAGTCAAAGTCTAGATTAGACTGTAAATGTTCTTTACTAGAAGCCTTTGGTAAAACGATCAGGTTTAATTGTAGTAAATATTGAATACATAATTGAGCAACACTAACCCCATATTTTTCAGCCATTTTTTGAATACCATCAGATTTCAATGCTTGTCCATGTGCAATTGGTGAATAAGCTTCAACTTGAATACCTTTACTTTGACAGTAATCAATCAAGTCGAAAGGTGTATTTCCGATGTGAGCTAAGATTTGATTGACAGCAGGTTTAACATAACCATTTTTTAAGATATTTTCTAAGTCTTTTTCTAAAAAGTTTGAGACACCGATGGATTTTACCTTACCAGATTTTTGAGCATCCTCTAAAGCTCTCCAAGCTTCTAAATTTCCTTGGTCAAAATGTTTATCTGTTTCACGCCATTCCTTCCAAGGCTGTGGACTATGAATAATCATTAAATCAATATAATCAAGCCCTAAAGCTTCTAGTGATCGATCAATTGATTTTGTAGCACTTTCATAATCTTTATGTTCAGCGGCAATTTTAGTCGTAACAAATAAAGATTCACGTGTAATACCAGATTCTTTAATCCCTACACCGCCCCCTTTTTCATTGTTGTATGCTTGTGCAGTATCAATATGGCGGTAGCCTAATTCGATAGCATCTTTAACAACTTGAGCTACCCTATCATTATCTATCATCCACGTACCTAAACCTAAAGTTGGTATTTTATGATTGTCATTTAATATCATTGTATCTGTCATCTTTATTTTCCTTCTTTCATTAGTATTGACCTAATCTTAACACTTAGAGTTAACTCCAAGTCAAGGAAAAAACTAACACTCAGGTTAGTTTTTTAATGGTTTGCAATGATTTTGATGTTCTCTTAAAGAATAATCGATTTCAACAGTAACATCGTTTATCTTATAATGTTGGCAAATCGTTCGAATAGCTCTTTTACAATCTTTTTCAGATATCAATTGATTTAAGCAACAGTGAATGATTGCTCGATTATCAATACCATCCATTGACCAGATATTGAGTTGATTGATAGATCTTACTTGCGAAAGTCCCTTAAGTTCATCATGTAATGCAGCGTAATCTATGGAATCTGGAACACCATCTAAAAAAAGTTTCAGGGTTGATAGTAATTTAGGAAGTGCTTTAGATAAGATGAAAGTAGATATGGCAACTGATAATAATGGATCAAGGATATACAACGGTTTCCAATTTAAGATAAGAGATATAACAATAATAGCTAACCACCCTAGAATATCTTCCAAAAAATGAAGGCTTAATATTTCCTCATGTTTACTTTGACCAGAATGGAGAATAAAACTAGCTAGACCATTAATGATAATAGCGATGACAGCTAGAATAAACATGCCGTGATAATTAACAGGAGTAGGATGCCACAATTTTGGAATATTTTCTATCATGACTAAGATAGATCCACTTATAAGAATTAGACTTGTGATAAGAGCTCCTAAAAGGCTAAAACGTTTATAACCTAATGAAAATATCGTATCTTCATCTTTCTTAGATTTTTTTTCTAAAGTAGCTGAGATGCCAATAGCTATTGCATCACCAAAATCATGAACAGCATCGGCTAAGATAGCTCCTGAGAAGAATAGACTTCCAAAGATGAATTCAAGGACGGAAAAGCTGATATTTAATATAAAAGCGATAGCCACTTTTTTGTTTGATGTCATATTTTTCTCCTTTTGTTATACTGGTATTGTAGTGTGATTCTTTCTTCTATTATCTAGGAGATAAAAGAGAATTGCTAGAAACAAAAAAGAACACTTGTTCAATACTGAACAAAACTTAGAAAGTGTCCTATATGGTAAAAGATAGACAAATTCAGAAAACAAAAGTAGCGATTTATAATGCTTTTATAAGCTTGCTACAGGAAAATGATTATTCTAAAATAACGGTTCAAGATGTAATCGGACTTGCAAATGTAGGAAGATCAACTTTTTACTCTCACTATGAAAGCAAAGAAGTGTTACTCAAGGAGCTCTGTGAAGACCTTTTTCACCACTTATTTAAGCAGGGTAGAGATGTTACGTTTGAAGAGTATTTAGTTCATATCTTAAAACATTTTGAACAAAATCAAGATAGTATCGCTACGTTATTATTATCTGACGATCCCTATTTTTTATTACGCTTTAGAAGTGAATTAGAACACGATGTTTACCCTAGATTGCGTGAGGAGTATATTACAAAGGTGGACATTCCTGAAGATTTCTTAAAACAATTTCTTTTATCCAGTTTTATCGAGACCTTAAAGTGGTGGCTTCATCAAAGACAGAAAATGACTGTTGAAGATTTACTAAAATATTATTTAACTATGGTAGAGAGGTAAATTATAGAGAGTTGGGAGATTCTCTTATTTCATTAGCGTTATCAGAGGTGATGAATGGATTGATTGTCTAATATAGCGAGTTGAAGTTATTAGATTAAATGAGTATAATTCGGGAGATAAAAAAGTCCCCTTGATGAAAGAGTTTCTTTGGGATTGTTGATGTCACCATAAGCAAAATGAATATTTTTCGATTACTATATTGTCTTAGGCTTTTGCTTATATTCTAGTGGGCTAATTCCCACTATTTTTTTAAATGTCCTTGAAAAATTAGAAGAAGTGGAAAATCCAAGTAAATTGGAAACTTCTTCTACTTTCTTATTTTCATCTAGTAATTGCTTAGCAGCTTCGATTTTTAAGTTTAGAAAATATTGTTGAATAGTGATATGTTTTTCTTGCTTAAATAGTTTTCGTAACTTCGATTCACTCATGTGACATTCTTTAGCTATTTCTTCTGTTTTAATAAAGCGATTTAGATTATTTTCAAGATATCGAATCACTGCGACAATAGTTTGAGAATGAGGGGTTTCGAGATGTTTTTTTAAAGAATGAACTTGTTGAGTATAGAATAAGATAGCAGTATCACGTAATTTTAAAACTTCATTTAGACTTATAGTTGACTCGTTTTCTTTTATAAAACGATCTCGTGCTCGATAAGCTGTTTCGATATCAAGTCCTGCTTGGATGGTAGCCTGTGAGAGACGATCATAAATCATGATGGAGTAGTTTTTTTCAGATCGCAATTCATCTCCACTGATTATAGGTACGATAGAATTGCTAAATTGTTCCACTGTTTCTTTCAAAAGAAATTCACTACCTGATTTAACAGCTTTTAGAATATTATTTTCAAAATGATACTGATATTTGTAAGAACTCATATTCTGTTTAGAAAATTGCTTAATTTTATCTAGATCAAAGGAGTTGCTCCACCCTTTCGTGTAGTAATGTAAGGGCTCTGATAATTTATCTTTCACAACCCCAGTTAGACAATAATTGGTTACTATTAGTAATTCTCGGATTTGACTAAGTGAGAAGAAAGGTAATTGGGATAGTCTATCAATAAAGTAGTCTTGTTCACTAGCATTGATTTGTGTTTCAGTCAGCTTTTTCTTAAGAAGTAAAGGGTCAATAACATTGCTACGCCAGGGACCGATGATAATATAATATTGTTGAATATGGTGGACAAGAAAAAGTTCTCCTAAAGAGCCATAATGAAATAAAAAATCATGTTGAGTTTTACTAAAGTTACTTAAAATAAGGTAATGATTGTAAAAAAGTGAAATAGTTTTATCGGATTTATACTCTCTGATAACAGAAAAATTTTGATCACAAACAGTAATAGTTAGACCTAGAAGACTGTGTAATGATTTCAACAATAAAGAATCAATCATATGAGTTACCACCTTTGATTTAATATGTTATCTATTTTAGAGAAGATTTCTTTAAAGTCAACAGAATAATTAGGTAGTCGGTATTTTAACCAAATATGATTTAAAAAATCGAAAAAGTCAAATTATATATAAAAAAAAAGCAGATTAGATTAGATAAAAAAGTATAGATATTCTAATATTTATTGTTTAAGCCTATAATTTACTCTGTATAGAGTTATACAGAGTAAAGGAGAATATTATGTTTAGAAGGTCTAAAAATAACAGTTATGATACTTCACAGACGAAACAACGGTTTTCAATTAAGAAGTTCAAGTTTGGTGCAGCTTCTGTACTAATTGGTCTTAGTTTTTTGAGTGGGGTTACACAAGGTAATCTTAATATTTTTGAAGAGTCAATAGTTGCTGCATCTACAATTCCAGGGAGTGCAGCGACCTTAAATACAAGCATCACTAAAAATATACAAAACGGAAATGCTTACATAGATTTATATGATGTAAAGAATGGATTGATCGATCCTCAAAACCTCATTGTATTAAATCCATCAAGCTATTCAGCAAATTATTATATCAAACAAGGTGCTAAATATTATAGTAATCCGAGTGAAATTACAACAACTGGTTCAGCAACTATTACTTTTAATATACTTGATGAAACTGGAAATCCACATAAAAAAGCTGATGGACAAATTGATATAGTTAGTGTGAATTTAACTATATATGATTCTACAGCTTTAAGAAATAGGATAGATGAAGTAATAAATAATGCAAATGATCCTAAGTGGAGTGATGGGAGTCGTGATGAAGTCTTAACTGGATTAGAAAAAATAAAAAAAGATATTGATAATAATCCAAAAACACAAATAGATATTGATAATAAAATTAATGAAGTCAATGAAATAGAGAAATTGTTAGTTGTATCGCTACCAGATAAAATTAAGTATTCGCCAGAGGCTAAGCATAGGACTGTTGAACAACACGCGGAATTAGATGCAAAAGATAGCATTGCAAATACAGATGAATTGCCATCAAATTCAACGTATAACTGGAAAAATGGTCATAAACCAGACACCTCAACATCAGGTGAAAAAGACGGAATTGTTGAAGTTCACTATCCAGATGGTACTGTTGATGATGTGAATGTTAAAGTAACCGTTACATCGAAAAAAACTGATAATACAGCTCCAACATTAACCGTCACTCCAGAGCAACAGACTGTTAAAGTGGATGAAGATATTACCTTTACGGTTACAGTTGAAGACGAAAATGAAGTTGAACTAGGTTTAGATGATCTTAAAGCTAAGTATGAAAATGATATCATTGGAGCTCGTGTTAAAATTAAGTATCTTACTAAAGAATCTAATAAGAAAGTCATGGAAGTGACAATTATGAAAGCTACTTTAGCAGATAAGGGCGCAATTACCTTTACTGCAAAAGATAAAGCAGGTAATCAAGCAGAACCTAAGACAGTTACCATCAATGTTCTTCCGCTTAAGGATAGCAACGAACCAAAAGGTAAGGACCAAACGGTCAAAGTAGGAGAAACACCGAAGGCAGAAGATTCTATTGGTAACTTATCAGATCTTCCGAAAGGTACAACAGTAGCCTTTGAAACTCCAGTTGATACGGCAACACCGGGAGACAAACCAGCAAAAGTTGTTGTGACTTACCCAGATGGTTCAAAAGATACTGTAGATGTGACTGTTAAGGTTGTCGATCCACGTACAGATGCCGATAAGAATGATCCAGCAGGTAAAGATCAGCAAGTCAATGGTAAAGGAAATAAACTACCAGCAACAGGTGAGAATGCAACTCCATTCTTTAATGTTGCAGCTTTGACAATTATATCATCAGTTGGTTTATTATCTGTTTCTAAGAAAAAAGAGGATTAATCTTTTGACCTAAAATGTCACTAAACATTTCACCATTTATTGGTGTGAACACATTAATAAAGTTATGTATCTCTCTCCAACAAACTTAATTAATGTGTTTCAATTTTTCGAGTTTAATTCTTGAAAAAGCCTATCGAGATTATTAATTTCGATAGGCTTTTGATTTTGTGTAAGCGTCCAATAACGAGGTATCTTCCATTTTCTTCCCTATTCCGTAAGCATCCAATATACCTTGTTATTGGACGCTTACTATAAAACTGAAGAAATGATCCTATTTAGTTGAAATTTGTAAATGAAGTGTATCATTAGAGCCTAAGATGTTAATCCTAGGCTCTCTTTTGTTGATTTAAAATTTTTAGGTGTAATCAAATGTAAGGTTAGATGCAAAATTTTCTAAAATGACTGTTTGTCTTTTCAAGTAATTAAATGTATTTAAGGGGAATTTATAAAAATAAAAGGAGTGTGTCAATAATGTTGTGTAAACACACTGGCAAAGCTGGGATTGTTAATCAAATAGGCTTTCAAGTGTGTCTGTACAATGACCAAAACCTTTGTGGACTCGTTGTTCTTGCTTGAAGTTGTAATCATTAAATAGTGTGACTAGACAGTGTTCTAGGGTCTCTTCACTGGGAAATACGATTTTCTTTTTTGTTTGCGTTGTATTGCAGTTAGTGATACAATGGTTATACAAAAATGATTTGAGGTGATATTATGTCAACAGTAGCAGTAAGAGTAGATGATCAATTAAAAGATGATGCTACAGAACTTTTTCAATCCTTAGGGTTGGATATGAGTACAGCAGTAAAAATGTTTTTGATTCAGTCTGTTAAAACTCAAAGTATTCCTTTTGAAATAAAAAATCAATCATCTGTTTCTGATGAAGAATTTCAAAATTTGGTAGAAACAAAATTAAAAGGAATACGAGTTAAGGCTAGTGATCCAGAAAGTGTAAATGCGTTTTTTGGAGATGAAGATTTTTCAGAATATGAGGAATATTTTAAATGAGTGATATTGAGGTATATTCTGTATTAGTTTCACGTATTGAATATTCTGATGGTACAGGTTCAAAGGTTCGTCCTGCTGTAGTAGTCAAATTTAATGATGAAGTAATAAAAACTTTAAGATTTACTACTAAATATGAAAATAAGTCTGACAATATAAGAAGTCAGTATTTAGAAGTTATTGATTAGGCAAAAGCAAATTTAAATAGGCGTTCTTGGATAGATACTATTCAATATTATGATGTTGAGAATAAAGGGTTCAATATTAAAATTATAGGTAAGTTAAGCGATAGAGATGTTGAGAGGTTAAAAGATTTTCTCATAGCAAAGGAAGTTTAGTTATGAAAAAGAAATTATTAGGATTGATGATTTTAGCTATATCTACAGTATTTTTAGTTGCTTGTTCGACTAATTCGTTAAATGTAAAGTATTATAAAGTATATGATGGTGAAAAAACGTTAGTTTTAGAAATTAATGATGAATCAGGAATTTATCATAATGAAGGAAACTTTGTAGTAACTAATATTGATACTAAAAGTAAAAGTTTTGTACTTAAAGGTGGGTCTGCTAAGTATACTGTTTTATATGATGTTAAAAGTGATGGTAAATTGAATGTTGATTTAGGAAACTTTTATTATAATGCTTCTGGTAAGGAGACATATTATAAAGAAGGTAGCAAGGCTTTAGAAAAAGCATTAAGAGATAAAGAATAAAGTTAGGACTATTTTCCTAACTTATTTTTTTATTTAAAAAATGAACTTCAAAATGCAAAGTCTTAATTTTACTTAGCACCTAATTTTTAGTTAAATAATTTGTATCCCAGCAATAAAAAGTATTTTTACCGAAATCAAAGTAAGAACCAAAAAGAAGATGGGGTTACTCTGTCTTAGTTTTTCTTGGAAAGTGTTATCTGTTAATTCAATGAAATCAAGCGAGGAAATGAGATAGCTTTTATTTAATTGATGAGTTGCTTTTTCCAGATTATTTGGAGTTATTTGCTCGTATTCAGAAATAATATTATGTTTGATATCATAAAGAGCTAAATTCATGGTTTGATTTTTATTTCTTTGAAAGTTACTAACGATCGTACTTATTTCTTTATTGTTCAAATTGGAATAATCTTTAAGTAGATGGAAAAGTCGTATTTCTAAACATTCCTTTGAAATTTCTAAATCAATGGTTATTTCTTTGAATAGTTTATTTTCGTAAACAATTTTATAGAGTAACTTGGGATGATATTGATTTTGAAAGAAATAGTATTTATACATATCGAAGATATTCTTCAATAAAAAATGACTTTACAAAGCCTAAAACAAGGACTTCAATAAGGAGAGTTTCAGTAAGTCATGATTTAAAAGAGTTATTGCTTGAACTAAAATTTCAACAAGAAAGAATGCTGAAAGGTTTGCATATAAAAAATACAGATCAATTGATTTTTTATGACTATAGGTTTGGTATGATATCAAATGATGCTGTTAACAAATTCTTGGCAAGCTCATTGGAAAAATTAGAAATAGAATCTAAGATGTCATCAACAGGTGCTAGACATACTTATGGAAGTTATTTGTTGGCTAACGGAGTAGATATTTGGGCGGTTGCAAAATTAATGGGGCATAAAGATATCAAACAATTAATAGAAAGATATGGTCATTTGCTTCTGGAAGTGGAAGAAAAGGAAAATAATCAGCTTTTAAAAATTCTTAATAATAAAGGTAGTTTTTAAAATGACTATCAAGAACAAATTAAGAACAAAAATAAAAGAAACCCTATTATAATAAGGTTTCACTCATATATTTTCTGCCACCACCGAGAATTGAACTCGGAACTGAGCATTACCATTGCTCTATTATACCATTTAACTATAGCGGCTACTTTTCTATGATACTATAAGATTTTGACGAAATCAAGTATTTCTTTACTTAGAAAAATAGTCGTTTTTTTAGTCTAATTCTATTTGGAGAAATTTACTATTTTCAATAGCTCTTAAATGGTGTGTTTCTTCTGGAGAGAGGCTAATAAGGCTATCTTTTTCAAGGATATGTTTCTGAACACCAAGGATAATTTCAAGTTTTCCTTCCAAAACATTTATTAATTTTGGATGAGGGCATCGTTCATTTTTCAGTCCTCGGCTGATGATTTTAATGGTATTGAATAAACCTTCATCTTTAATCATTCCTAATGGGGACATGAGACTCATTTTTCCAAATTGATATTCTGAACTTGAAAAACCATTTTGTAAGAATAAATTTTTCCAATCATCTATTTTTAGAGGAGCAACGTTAACATTTATAGTATGTCTAAGTTGATCGATCAGATTGGCAGTGTCTTCATCTTGATAAGAAACATCATGTGTGAGTAAACGTCCACCAGGTTTTAGGACACGTAAGTACTCTTTTATGACCTTCTCCTTAGCTGAATTGTTAAGCATCGTTAACATTGCTTCGTTGATAACGATAAACTATTATCAGGAAAGGGCAGTCTGAGTTCATTTCCCCGAATAACTTCAATAAATTCTTCTAATTGGGCCTTTTTGATATGTTCTTTGGCCTTTTCTATTACTTTACTATCTAGATCAAGCGCTGTAATGTGACAGGAAAATGCTTTAGCGATGTCGATGGAACTGGTACATTGATTACAAGCTACTTCTAGAACACGACTGTCAGCACTAAAGTGTCCTTTTTTGATAAGCCAATTCGTTGCTTGGACACCTCCTGGTCTTAAGCGTTTTTTCCTAGTCGTGCTAAGAATTGATGTCCAATTTCTTTATGTGACAATAAGATCACCTCTTTCTTTTAATAGTAATATCATTTTTTCTTAACTATAACACATAGGTGCTAAGATAACAAGGAGTAATAGTGATTGAATGGTATAAGTGATGAATTTTAGAGAGCGTTTTCTTTTAACTAGGGGTGTGATGCCAAAACTAGAATGGCATAGAGAACCATACATCTCAAAAGGTCTTCCTTAGATAAAACTAGTTGTTTTTATATCTGTCAGAAAAATCATAATTTATTTTTGATATAATGATTTTTTGAGTATTTAATTTATATGTTATAATGAAAAAAACTAAAAAAGAGGAATATCATGTCATACGAACAAGAATTTTTAAAAGACTTTGAAGAGTGGTTACAATCGCAAATAAGTATCAACCAAATGGCAATGGACAGTGCAAAGAAAGTTTTAGAGGAAGATAAGGATGAGCGAGCAGCAGATGCGTATATTCGTTATGAGAGTAAGTTAGACGCTTATCGCTTTTTGCAAGGGAAATTTAATAACTATCATAACCAAAAATCTTTCCATGATTTGCCTGATGGTCTTTTTGGACAACGTCATTATTAAAAGGTTTATCGCTAGAAAGCTTGTCAAATAGGCATTTCTATGATACATTGTTATAGTAGTTTTTAGATACTATGATAGATTTCATAAATGAGGAGAAAGCATTATACAATGGCAAAGCGTATTAAACCGAATAAAAAAAGAGAGCTTTTGAAAGCTAAAGGGATCAATTGGAAGGATGTTCGACTATCTCAAACTTTACAAGAAGTCGCATCACCGAAAAAAAAGGCTCCTGAAGCGCCAAAGGTAGTCGATCTTTTAGAAGGTTTAACTGCTAATAAACAAGATGTTTTAAAAGAAGCTGGCCTTGTCAGCCTTGAAGCGTTTGCGAAAGTAAGTGAAGCAGATGTTTTAGCACTAAAAGGTATTGGTCCAGCAGCTATTAAACAGTTAGTTGATAATGGTGCTGTTTTTGCAAAATGATTTGATTCACCTTGCGAAAGTAGTCTTATTTTGCTAGAATAAAATTAACTTAGAGGTGTTTTGAAATCCCATTTGTCACAGGAAGCGGTCATACTGAGAAATCCGCACAAATGTCAAAGCTTGTTGCTAAGTCCAATAATTGAAACAAAACGAGTTGCGGATGTTATTATCCGAATTTGGGTGGTACCGCGGAAATCGTAATACGAAATTCGTCCCTGTCAGAATTGACAGGGATTTTTTGTATTTAGGAGTGAGGAGATTGAAGTATATGCAGATTCTAGAAGATTTCGATGGCAAAGCATTACCAAAACTAGAAACGGATCGGCTTATCTTGCGTCAGCGAACGGTGGGGGATGTCCCAGCCATGTTTGATTACGTTTGCTTGGAAGAGGTTGCCTATCCAGCAGGACTCAGCCCAATAGCTTCTTTAGAAGATGAGTACGATTATTTTGAAAATCGCTACTATCAAAATCTGGAAAAGGCAAAATTACCATCTGGTTATGGTATTACCGTTAAAGAAGTGATCGGATTATCGGATCTTGCGCCTTTAACCATCGCCATGAAGACGATGTTTTCGAGATTTGCTATCTGCTTCATCCTGACTACTGGGGTCATGGCTACATGACAGAAGCTGTCGCCGCTTTGATTGAAGTCGGTTTTACCCTCCTCAATCTCCACAAAATCGAAATCCGCTGCTATGATTACAATAAGCAAAGCCGGCGCGTGGCAGAAAAACTAGGATTCACCCTTGAAGCTACCATTCGTGCTCGTAAGGATAATCAAGGCAATCGCTGTGTCAATTTGATATATGGTTTGCTGAGGAGTGAGTGGGAGTAATTATTCTACTTTTCATAGAAGTTACTAGATAGACTAATTTGGCTGTACAGGGCACTTAGCTAAGTCATCAATAATATCGTAGATATGGAGGAGACAAATGATTAAGATACTTGGAGAAATCGTAGATAACCAGCTACCTGTTGTGGAAACGAATCGTCTGTTGTTGCGTCAACGCAAGTTAGAAGATGCTAAGGAGATATTTGAATTTGTCAAACTTGATGAGGTGAGTTATCCAGCAGGTTTTCCGGCTGTTAAAAGCTTGGAAGAAGAGATAACCTATATTCAAGAGATTTATCCAACTAATCTTGAAAAAGAAAAGTTACCCTCTGGTTATGCTATTACTCTAAAAGGCGATGATAAGGTAATTGGTTCAGTAGATTTTAACCATCGCCACGAAGACGACATTTTTGAAATTGGCTACCTGCTCCACCCTGATTATTGGGGACAAGGCATTGTGCCAGAAGCAGCTTCAGCCCTTGTGGAGATAGGTTTCACACTGCTAGGACTACATAAGATTGAGCTGGGATGCTATGACTATAATAAGCAAAGTCAGGCGGTTGCGCGCAAATTAGGTTTTACTTTAGAGGCTAATATTCGTGATCGAAGAGATGCCCAGGGGCAACGTTGTGGCGATATGCGCTTTGGTTTACTGCGAAGCGAGTGGGAGAAACAAAGAAGATGAATATTATTATCATCGGAGCACAAGCTTCTGGGAAAATGACAATTGGTCAGGAAATCGCAAAACAGACAGGCATGACCTTATTCCATAACCATGATTCTATAGATTTTGTTTTACGCTTCATGCCATGGTCTCCAGATAGTATTGCTCTAACGGAGTCTATTCGCTTTAAATTTTTTGAAACGTTTGCTAAGACTGGTCAAGAAATGATTTTTACTATTGTAATTGATTTCAATGATTCAAGAGATGTAGTATTTCTAGAAAAGATTCAAACAGTTTTTCAATCTCACAACCAAGAGGTATTATTTGTAGAATTAGAAACAGAGCTAAGTGAGCGTCTCAAACGGAATCGCACAGAAAATCGCCTCAAGCATAAGCCTTCAAAACGTGATATCAAATGGTCAGAGAACGATATTTGTTCAACCATGGATTACGCTATCTTTAATCCTGAAGTAGCCCCAGAAGCACTTACATATTATCATAAAATCAATAATACTTGTTTAACTGCTACTGAAACAGCATATCTTATTATTCAAAAAATAAACCAAATCAAGGAGAAAAACTAATGTCAAAAGAACTATCACCAAAATACAATCCTGCCGAGGTTGAGGAAGGCCGTTATCAAACTTGGCTTGACCAAGATGTTTTCAAGCCATCAGGGGATACTGAGGCTAAGCCTTATTCTATCGTGATTCCACCACCAAACGTTACGGGTAAATTGCACTTGGGTCACGCTTGGGATACAACTCTACAAGATATCATTATTCGTCAAAAGCGTATGCAGGGCTTTGATACACTCTGGCTTCCAGGTATGGACCACGCTGGTATAGCTACTCAAGCTAAGGTTGAGGAGCGCCTTCGTGAGCAAGGTATTTCACGTTATGATCTTGGTCGTGAAAAATTCCTAGATAAAGTTTGGGAATGGAAAGACGAGTATGCAGCAACTATTAAATCTCAGTGGGGGAAAATGGGTCTTTCGGTTGATTATAGTCGTGAGCGTTTTACCCTTGATGAGGGACTTTCAAAAGCGGTAAGAAAAGTCTTTGTTGATTTGTACAATAAAGGTTGGATCTATCGTGGGGAGTTCATCATTAATTGGGATCCAGCAGCTCGTACAGCCCTTTCAGATATTGAAGTTATTCACAAGGATGTTGAGGGTGCTTTCTATCATATGAATTATATGCTGGAAGATGGCTCACGCGCCCTAGAAGTAGCAACAACTCGTCCTGAGACTATGTTTGGAGATGTGGCTGTAGCGGTAAATCCAGAAGATCCACGTTACAAAGATTTGATTGGCCAAAATGTTATCCTTCCTATCATCAATAAACCTATTCCAATCATCGCTGATGAACACGCTGATCCAGAATTTGGAACAGGTGTGGTTAAGATTACGCCGGCTCACGACCCTAATGACTTTGCTGTAGGTCAACGCCACAACTTACCACAAGTTAACGTTATGAACGATGATGGTACTATGAATGAACTTGCGGATGAATTTAATGGTATGGATCGTTTCGAAGCTCGTAAGGCAGTAGTCGCTAAATTAGAATCGTTAGGAAACTTAGTAAAAATTGAAAAAATGACTCATTCTGTTGGTCATTCAGAACGAACAGGCGTTGTGGTTGAACCACGTTTATCTACTCAATGGTTCGTCAAGATGGATCAATTGGCTAAGAATGCCATTGCCAACCAAGATACAGAAGATAAGGTAGAGTTTTATCCACCACGATTTAACGATACTTTTATGAGTTGGATGGAAAATGTCCATGACTGGGTTATCTCTCGTCAATTATGGTGGGGACACCAAATTCCTGCATGGTACAACGTCAATGGTGAGATGTATGTTGGAGAAGATGCCCCAGAGGGTGACGGATGGACACAGGATGAAGACGTTCTAGACACATGGTTTAGTTCTGCTTTATGGCCGTTTTCAACAATGGGATGGCCAGACACCGAAGCAGCTGACTTCAAACGCTACTTCCCAACATCAACCTTGGTAACTGGATACGATATCATCTTCTTCTGGGTATCGCGCATGATTTTCCAATCTCTTGAATTTACAGGACGCCAACCATTCTCAAATGTTCTTATTCATGGACTCATCCGTGATGAAGAAGGACGTAAAATGTCTAAATCACTTGGCAACGGGATTGATCCGATGGATGTCATTGAGAAATATGGTGCGGATGCCCTTCGTTGGTTCCTCTCAAATGGTTCAGCCCCTGGTCAAGATGTGCGTTTTTCATACGAAAAAATGGATGCTTCGTGGAATTTCATTAATAAGATTTGGAACATTTCACGCTATATCCTTATGAATAACGAAGGTTTAACGTTGGATCAAGCCAGAGAAAATGTGGAAAAAGTTGTTAATAGTCAAGTTGGAAATGTAACAGACCGTTGGATTCTCCACAATTTAAATGAGACTGTGGGTAAAGTTACTGAAAACTTTGACAAGTTTGAATTTGGTGTTGCTGGTCACATCCTTTACAACTTTATCTGGGAAGAATTTGCTAATTGGTACGTTGAGTTAACAAAAGAGGTTCTTTATAGTGACAATGAAGAGGAGAAAGTTGTTACACGTTCTGTTCTTCTTTATACCTTAGATCAAATCTTGCGTCTTCTTCATCCAATCATGCCATTTGTGACAGAAGAAATTTTTGGACAATACGCAGAAGGATCAATTGTCCTTGCAAGTTATCCACAAGTTAACGCGACATTTGAAAATCAGACAGCTCACAAAGGCGTTGAAAGCTTGAAAGATTTGATTCGTTCAGTGCGAAATAGCAGAGCAGAGGTCAATGTTGCTCCATCTAAACCAATCACTATCTTGGTTAAGACAAGTGACAGCGAACTCGAAAGCTTCTTCAAAGACAATAGTAACTACATCAAACGCTTCACAAACCCAGAGACGCTTGAAATCAGCTCAGCGATTACTGCCCCAGAACTTGCCATGACTAGCATTATCACAGGTGCAGAAATTTTCCTCCCACTTGCTGACCTCCTTAACGTTGAAGAAGAGTTGGCACGACTTGAAAAAGAACTTGCTAAATGGCAAAAAGAACTAAATATGGTCGGCAAAAAACTCAGCAACGAGCGCTTTGTAGCTAACGCTAAACCAGAAGTCGTCCAAAAAGAAAAAGACAAACAGACCGACTACCAAACTAAATACGACGCAACTATAGCACGTATTGAAGAGATGAAAAAATTAAATAATGATTGAGAATGCAGCCGAGAGGCTGTATTTTTAGTATAGTAGAATAAGATAGTGGGGGATTTGATAGTAATAACGTTAACAAGTGTACATAAAATAGATCAAAGGAAAAGTATTCCTTAAAGAGTATACCTAATGAAGATAGTAATTTTAAAGGATGTTTTGGTAAGGTGTTATAAAAAATAGTAATAATAAAAAAACTTCTCTCAATTGAGAGAAGGACACTATTCTCAGTATTAAATATTTAGTTATTGGTTAAACTATCAAGTTCGTCATCAGGTATAATATGGTTATCAGCAAAATTATTCATATTTAGGAAATATTCATTATACCAATTGTGATTTTGTAATAGCTGCTCCATGGCGTAAGTTTTCCACTTATCTGGGCAGTTTAGATAAGGTGAACGTATTTCGTGCTCAATAAGTTGTTTCTGAGTTGCTGGTTTAGGTCTATTACTTTTATCATATCCATTTATTCCTTGATACTTTTCTAAGTTTTTTTTATTTGGGAATATTATAGTTTTGACGAAATGTGATGTAGAGAATTTATATTTTTTTGAAACGAGACACTTTGGAATTAGTAAAATAGGCCTATCATTAGCTTTTATGTAAAAATGTTTTATTGTTTTCCAACTTAGTGATATATCATCCCAGTAATGACCAAAGTCATATTTAGAATATTCAATTCTTAGCTGATGTAGTTTAGCCTGTTCAAGTGAATATTCTACAATTTCTTTTTTTAAAAGGCTTACAAGGAAATCAGAAGTTCTATCTTCAGCAAATTTTGGAACAAATATAGCTATTGAAGTGGGATGAAGTAAATTTTTCCTTTCTGAAGGAGTAAATCCGCTTATTTTTTTAAAAAAATTAAAAAGCATTTTTTCAGAAACTCCCTTTCCTCTAGATTTACTTTTAGAATATCCTAAGTGAATAAAATTACATTCTGATGAAAAGCAAAGTATATTACGAACTTCATTTTCCCCAAATTCTGTATAAAGCCGGTAGGCTTCTAAAAAAAATGAATGGAGTTTTAGCGCAGCGTTTTCAAATACTGAACTTAAATTTTTAGAATGTAATTTAGTAGGATCTAAAAAAAGTTTCACATCTTTATTTATTGGTATATTTACAAAATCTAATTGACTATGATTTTTATTGATAAGTTTTTCATTTGACAATAATACTTCTCCTTTAATAATTTATTTAAAGCTGTTAAACGATGTAGAAAGTGACTTTACTTATTTTTAAAAAACTGGTATAGTTTTATTTGAAATTTTTTTAGAATAGTGTCAGAAAGTCAAATCTGATTCGTTTGTGGTTAAAAAAGGTTGTGGATTGCCGTCTACAACCTTTTTCATTTAATAGTATACACTATAACTTAAATAAATCAATCAATATATTGTGTCTGAGTTGTTTTTAAAACACAATATATTGATTTTGGAGGATATACTTAAATTTAGAAAATTATTAAAGTATTTGATTTATGATGCTGTAGTTGAAAATTTGTTATGTTAAAAAGCTTATTTTTTCTCACTCTCTTTTTCCTATCACATATGCTATAATATGCCTAAATATTTATGTCAAAGGAGTTTTTATGTCAAAGGTAAGGTATGGTGTTGTGTCAACGGCAAAGGTGGCGCCCCGTTTTATTGAAGGAGTCCGCTTAGCAGGAAATGGTGAAGTTGTGGCTGTATCGAGTCGAACTCTTGAGTCTGCGCAAGCTTTTGCCAACAAATATCATCTCCCAAAGGCTTACGATAAGTTAGAGGATATGTTAGCAGATGAGTCAATTGATGTGATTTATGTGGCAACAATTAATCAAGACCATTATAAAGTTGCTAAAGCAGCTCTGTTAGCGGGAAAGCATGTGTTGGTAGAGAAGCCTTTCACATTGACTTACGACCAAGCGAATGAATTATTCGCTTTGGCAGAAAGTTGTAATCTGTTTTTGATGGAAGCACAAAAATCGGTATTTATTCCGATGACACAAGTGATTAAAAAATTACTTGCCTCTGGTGAAATAGGAGAAGTGATCTCCATATCATCTACAACAGCCTACCCAAACATTGACCATGTAACATGGTTTAGAGAACTTGAGTTAGGTGGAGGAACAGTGCATTTTATGGCGCCCTATGCCCTGTCTTATTTACAATATCTATTTGATGCGACTATAACTCATGCTAGTGGGACTGCGACTTTTCCAAAAGGTCAAAGCGATAGTCAATCCAAACTACTCTTGCAATTATCAAATGGGGTCCTCGTAGATATCTTCTTGACAACACGTCTAAATTTACCGCATGAAATGATTATTTACGGAACTGAAGGTCGTCTAATCATTCCACATTTTTGGAAAACCACTCATGCAAAATTGGTGAGAAATGATACTAGTGCGCGAACGATTCAAGTTGACATGGTTAGTGATTTTGAGAAAGAAGCTTATCATGTTAGTCAAATGATTTTAGAAGGGCAAAGGGTAAGTCATATCATGACGCCTCAGTTGACGCTGTCAGGTGTTAAGATTATAGAAGACTTATACCGTTCATGGGGGAAATGATGCTGGCTATCTAGCATATTAATAAGGAGTACTAGATGTTATTTTAGTACTCCTTTTTTGTTTTGCTCTCATAAGGTTAATTAGATTTAAAAGGGTTTTCTACTTGTTTTTTCTCGATTTTTGTTTCATAATGTAGACAAGTTTAGAGTGAGGTGCTTCTATGTTTTCGAGCGATTTTGGATTTGAGATAATTAATGTTGACGATCTATCCTTACAAGAGGAGAAATTTTTACCTTCAGAATTGCTGGCTTATGCACGTGATGAAAATGAGTCTTCTTTCGTACGTGATATTGAGGAGCATTTGACACTTGTTTACCAGCTTCTGGATACGCAAGGTCACGTTGATGATGTTCGTCATGTGCCGAGAGTGATACCAGTGACTCTATTTTTGAAAGAAGATGGCTTGTTTGTATTAGCTAATCATAAAAATATTAACCTTGTAAAAAAAGCACTTAATCGTGTTGAAAAGGTAGATTCTCCGAAACACCTCTTATTATCATTAGTGACTGCTTTCTCAAAGCAATATTTTGATGTTTTAGATACTATTTCTGAAGAAAGAGATAAACTAATCAATGATTTGCGTAAAAGACCAAACAAATCGAACTTGGCAAGGCTGGCAAATTTACAAAGTGGAACAGTACACTTAATGATGGGAACTAAGCAAAATTTTGAAATGCTGACCGATTTACAAAACATTGAGCAAGATAAAGAGAACACTAGAAATGAAAAGATGCAACTTCAAGATGCTATTATTGAAGCAAGACAATTATCTAACATGTGTTCCTTAAATTCACAGGTTTTCCAAGAACTTTCTTCTTCTTATAATAATGTCCTCAGCAATAACCTTAACGACAATGTAACTACTTTAACAATTATTTCCATTGGTATTTCCATTATTGCTATGGTTACCAGTTTTTATGGAATGAATGTTAAGTTGCCTTTTGATAGTGTTGATGCTGTCTGGGTATTGATTATTTTAATTACGACTATCATTACTATTATGCTCTCTATTGTTATGTACATTTATGTCCATAAAGAGGATAATCATCCCAAACATAAATAGAGAATTAATAAGAGGGTACTATCAATTAGTTTAGTTTTAAGCATGGCAACATGCTTTTTTTGTACAAAGAAACTAGAATTCATCTTTGACTTTGAGCTTGATTTCTAGCTCTTAAAACGACATAATAGAGGATAATGTACAGTGAATAGAGAGGTTACTATGTCAATAGAATCAGATTTTTTCCGGAAAAAACGTTTTATTTTTTCATCGCTTGAGGAGTTTGGATTTATCAAATCTGACCAAGAGTATATCTATTGTCAAACATTTATGGATAATGACTTTAAAGCTATTATCACGATTTCATTGGATGGAAAGATAGCTGGTAAGGTTATTGATTTGGCACTTGAAGAAGAATATTTACCGCTTCGAGCAGCAAATTATAATGGTTCGTTTGTTGGCGAAGTACGATCGGCTTATATGGCTATATTAGGTGATATTTCAGATTCTTGTTGTAAGGACTTATTATTTACCAAAGATCAAAGTAATCGTTTAGCGGAGAAGATAGCTAAAACTTTTGAAGATTCAGTTGATTATCCATTTGCGAAGCACCCACAATATGCTTCCTATCGTGTATCAGGTAAATGGTATGCTCTGCTTTTTCCATTGAAGATGGGAAAACTAGAAAATGTTCCAGCTCAACTGTCAGAAGAAGAGGTTGAAGTTTTGAATATTAAAGTCAATCCTCAAGATATGGAAATACTCTTACAAAAAGAAGGTGTTTATCCTTCTTATCATATGTCTAAAAAGACTTGGGTATCTATCGTTTTAGACAATACTTTGTCTGATATAGAAATTTTTAAATTGGTATCAGATAGTCGTAAGCTTGTTTCTCCCAATAAAAAATCAAATTCTGAGCCAGAGTTTTGGATTATTCCTGCTAATCCTAAATTTTACGATATTGATAAGGAGTTTGCAGAGCATCAATTGATTGATTGGACTCAAAAAGGAAAGATTGCGGTGGGAGATTATGTGTTTATTTATATTACAGCACCTATTCGTGCTTTGCGCTATGTCTGTCAAGTAATAGAACGTGACCTTAAAACAAGTACTTACTTAGGAGCAAGAGATGTCAAAGCTTATATGCGACTCAAACTGATAAGGCAATTTGAAGATTCTACCTATCCTGTGGCATTTTTAGCAGAACACGGCGTTAAGACTGTGAGAGGACCACGGCGAATGACCAAGGAATTGCGACAAGTCATGGCAAAAACAATTCTAGAGTAATGACTTTCAGAAAAAAACTTGTAAAAAAGTCAGAATAATTCTACAATTCCTCTTCCATTTTGTTACTTGAAGGAGTATAATAGCTCTAACATTTTATAATTTAAGGAGGAACATATGAAGAAAAGCTTTATTCATCAGCAACAGGAGATTTCTTTTGTCAAAAATACTTTTACACAATATTTGATTGATAAGTTAGAAATCGTCGAAGTGCAAGGACCTATTCTTAGTCAGGTCGGGGATGGTATGCAAGATAATTTATCTGGTATTGAACATCCTGTATCGGTGAAAGTCCTTAATATACCTGAAGCTGAATTTGAAGTCGTTCACTCATTGGCTAAATGGAAACGTCATACTTTGGCAAGATTTGGGTTTAATGAGGGAGAAGGTCTTTTCGTTCATATGAAAGCTCTTCGTCCAGATGAAGATTCTCTTGATCCAACACACTCAGTTTACGTAGATCAGTGGGACTGGGAGAAGGTCATTCCTGATGGTAGACGTAATTTGGACTACCTAAAAGAAACTGTGGAAAAAATCTACAAAGCTATCCGCCTAACAGAGCTTGCCGTGGAAGCTCGTTTTGATATTGAATCCATTTTACCAAAGCGTATTACCTTTATTCATACAGAAGAATTGGTAGAAAAATACCCAGACTTAAGCCCTAAAGAGCGTGAAAATGCCATCGCTAAGGAGTATGGCGCAGTCTTTTTGATTGGTATTGGTGGAGAGTTAGCAGATGGTAAACCACATGATGGTCGTGCACCGGACTATGATGACTGGACAACACCATCAGAAAATGGTTTTAAAGGTCTCAATGGTGATATTTTAGTATGGAACGAACAGCTTGGAACTGCCTTTGAACTATCATCAATGGGAATTCGAGTTGATGAAGATGCTCTTAAACGTCAAGTTGTTCTCACCGGTGATGAAGGTCGTTTAGAGTTTGAGTGGCATAAGACGCTATTACGTGGTTTCTTCCCTTTGACTATTGGTGGGGGAATTGGTCAATCACGATTAGCTATGTTCTTGCTTCGTAAAAAACATATTGGAGAAGTACAGTCAAGTGTCTGGCCAAAAGAAGTCAGAGACACCTTTGAAAATATATTATAAAAAATCAGCCAAGCAGTTTTGTTTGGCTGATTTTAACAATAAGTTTATTTTTGGCTTAAGAAAGTTTGGATTTGTTGAGGTGTAGCTTGGCTTCCTTGAACAAGATATTTAGTCATTTTTCCTCGTTGATAATGTGCTAAATTTGGAACAGTGGTAATATGATGCTTTTTGAAAAAACTCTTCAATCGTTTCCCTTTGTATTTTTGACTATCAAGGTAGTAAATTTTTGAATGAAGTGTGGCTTTAGATTTTAATAATTTTGGTAAGAAAGCTCTACAATATTGGCAAGTTTGACGTCCTATAAAAATAGTCGCTTCAGATTGTTGACTTTTGCTTACTAACGCCTTATCTGTGATGGCGATTAAGTCACTATTTGTTATCATGTGTTGGTATTGTTGTTGAGAAATAGTCATGGTGTCAGCGCTACTTAAGTTTGATTTTAGCGTTGTAAGGCATAATATGGCTATTAAACTTAATAATAATTTTTTAATCATTATGGGAACCTCGTTTCTCTTACTGCTAGCTTATCATATCAAAAAAGAAGGAAAAGAGGTACTATCTTCTCTGTTTGTTATAAGCAATTTTTTTGATAACTCTACCTTATTTTTTGTTATAATAGTGGTTATGAGAGTAGTAGCAGGAACATTTGGAGGGCGTCCTTTAAAAACGCTTGATGGAAAAACAACTCGTCCAACAACTGACAAGGTTAAAGGCGCTATTTTTAATATGATTGGTCCTTTTTTTGAAGGTGGTCGTGTTTTAGACCTTTTTTCTGGCAGTGGTAGCTTAGCTATTGAGGCGATCTCAAGGGGAATGGACCAAGCTGTCCTAGTTGAAAAAGACAGGCGTGCGCAGGTCGTTATTCAAGAAAATATTGCAATGACTAAGAGTCCGGAGCAATTTCAATTATTAAAAATGGAAGCCAACCGTGCTTTAGAACAATTAACGGGACAATTTGATTTGGTCTTGTTGGACCCGCCATATGCTAAGGAAGAAATTGTAAAGCAAATCCAAATCATGGATAGCAAGGGTTTATTAGGCGATGATATCATGATTGTTTGTGAAACGGACAAATCAGTTGATTTACCTGAAGAAATTGCTTCTTTTGGGATATGGAAACAGAAAATTTATGGCATTTCTAAAGTAACGGTCTACGTTCGTTAGGAGGCTTTGGTATGGATTACAAGTTAGTGATGATTATTCTCATCTTAGTCATATTGATTTATTTGTTGTTGCGCCTTCACTATTTAGAAGAGTTGCTAAAACATTATCACTTCAAAAATGATGAAGGAGTTTGTTCATTATCAAGAACAAAAAATCCATTGTATCTATTAATGGCAATGATTACTTTTTTGCCAAACCTTATCAATTGGATAGCTAACGGTTTTGAGGCAATAGACATTGTTCGCCTGATTCCTGTGGTAGTCTTTTTATGGTTGTATTATTGTGGAGATGACGACGAATGACAAAGAAAGCTTTATTTACAGGTTCATTTGATCCTGTTACTAATGGACATTTAGATATTATTGAGCGCGCCAGCTATCTATTTGATCATGTTTACATTGGGTTATTTTATAACCTTGAGAAGCAAGGTTACTTTTCGATTGAGTGCCGTAAAAAAATGTTAGAAGAAGCTATCCGTCAGTTTAAGAATGTTTCAGTTTTAGTGGCGCAAGATAGACTAGCTGTTGACTTAGCAAGGGAAGTGGGAGCAAAATATTTTGTTCGAGGTCTGCGTAATAGCCAGGATTTTGATTATGAAGCCAATTTGGAGTTTTTTAATAAACAGTTGGCAGATGATATTGAGACAGTTTATTTATCAACGTCGCCATCTTTGAGTCCGATATCATCTAGTCGCATCCGTGAATTGATATATTTTAAGGCTTCTGTGAAGCCTTTTGTTCCAAAGAGTGTTGTTAGAGAAGTGGAGAAAATGAGTGAAGAATAAAGATCCAAAAAGAAAACATAAAAGTTTACTAGGTCTGCTTAAATGGTGGATTATAGGTTTTGCTTTTTTATTGTTAGTATTAGCAAGCCTTGTGGTGAGGCTACCTTATTATTTGGAAATGCCAGGTGGAGCTTATGATATCCGTTCGGTATTGAAAGTGAATAAAAAGGCTGATAAAGCTAAGGGTTCGTACAATTTTGTAGCGGTTTCTGTCAGTCAAGCAACGCCAGCTCAGGTTCTTTATGCTTGGTTAACTCCTTTTACAGAATTATCTAGTAAAGAGGAGACAACAGGTGGCTTTAGTAATGACGATTATCTCAGAATTAATCAATTCTACATGGAGACTTCTCAAAATGAGTCCGTCTATCAAGCTTTAAAGTTAGCTAATAAGCAAGTATCTCTTACTTATAAAGGAGTTTATGTGCTTAACTTAGCTAAAAATTCGACATTTAAAGATAGATTACATTTAGCTGATACAGTCACAGGAGTTAATGGCAAAAGTTTCAAAAATTCTTCTCAACTTATCAAATATGTTGCAGCTCTTCATCTAGGTGATAAAGTAAAGGTACAATACACAAGTCAAGGTAAAAAGAAAGAATCGGTTGGTAAAGTTATTAAACTATCAAACGGTAAAAATGGTATTGGTATCGGTTTGACAGACCATACAGAAGTATCATCTGATGTTCCTGTGGACTTTAATACTGAAGGTGTTGGAGGACCAAGTGCAGGTTTAATGTTTACTTTAGCGATTTACGACCAATTGGTTAAAGAAGATTTACGTAAAGGACGTAAGATTGCAGGTACTGGTACTATTGAGCAAAATGGGCATGTTGGCGATATTGGTGGAGCAGGTTTGAAAGTTGTTTCAGCGGCTAAAAAAGGAATGGATATTTTCTTTGTTCCTAATAATCCGATCGATAAAAATGCTAAAAAAGGCAAAACAAAGGTTCAGACGAATTATCAAGAGGCAAAAGCAGCAGCTAAGCGATTAGGTACGAAGATGAAAATTGTACCAGTTCAAAATGTTCAGCAAGCTATTGATTATTTGAAAAAAACAAAATAAACTCAAAGAGTTCGGGCGTCTGCTCGGCTTTTTTGTTTTGCGACATTTAACTATCAAAGTGCTAAAATGATAGTATGACAGAGCTTATAAGAATACTACATTTAAATGATCTGCACTCTCATTTTGAGAATTTTCCTAAGGTAAAACGATTTTTTCATGACAATCAAGCGCAGCCAATAGAGACGATTTCACTTGACTTGGGGGATAATATTGATAAAAGCCATCCTTTGACAGAAGCAAGCTCGGGCAAGGCTAATGTCCAATTGATGAATGAACTGGGTATTGAGCTTGCTACTATTGGTAATAATGAAGGAGTTGGTTTATCCAAAAAAGACTTGGACCAAGTCTACAAAGATTCAGATTTTACGGTTATTGTTGGTAATCTAAAAGATAACATAATCGAACCGAGTTGGGCAAAACCTTACATTATTTATGAGACACAGCAAGGAACTAAGCTTGCTTTTTTAGCTTATACTTTTCCTTATTATAAAACCTATGAACCTAATGGGTGGACGATAGAAGATCCAATTGACTGTCTTAAATGCCATTTACAAATAAATGAGATAAAAGAGGCAAATTGTCGTATTTTGATGAGTCATTTAGGTATTCGTTTTGATACAAGGATTGCTCAAGAATTTTCAGAAATTGACCTTATTATAGGTGCACATACACACCATTTATTTGAGGAAGGGGAGCTAATTACCGGTACATATCTTGCAGCAGCTGGTAAATATGGTCGCTTTGTTGGGAGTATTGATATAACTTTTGATAATCATACACTAAAAGATATTTTAATCTCAACATATGATACAAAACAACTAACTGGTTATCCTTCGGACAGTGACTGGGCTAAGGAGATTGAGTCAGAAGGTAAAGAACAGCTTAGAAAAGAAAGTTTAATATCCTTTCCAGCACCATTATCATTAGAAGAATCGTGTCAACTAGTCATGGATGCGATGCTGTTTTACGCAGGTGCAGATGTTGCTATTATCAATTCTGGCTTAATTGTTCAGCCATTTGAAAAAGACTTTTCGAGGAAAAATCTGCATGAATCATTACCTCATAAAATGCGTCTCGCTAAATTGACAGTGAGTAGTCAAGAACTTTTAGAGATTTATGAAACTATTTATCAACAAGGTCAATTTTTAGCGCAACAAAAGATTCATGGTATGGGCTTTCGTGGCAAGTACTTTGGAGAAGTTTTACATTCGGGATTTGATTACAAAAATGGAAAAATAGTGTATAATGAGAAAGATATTGATGCCAAAGAAGAAGTGATTCTTGTAATCGTTGATCAGTATTATTTTGCATCGTATTTTGAGTGTTTAAAAACAAAAAAAGTAGACTTGCTTTTTCCTGAATTACTCAGAGATGTGGTAGCAGATTATTTAATAAATATGACACTATAAATGAAAAATAGATAAATAAAGAGTAGAAGCTAGTCGTTTCTCTCAATGATTTTAGAGAAAGGAGTATTATGCGAAAAGAAGTGACACCAGAGATGCTTAACTATAATAAGTATCCTGGCCCACAGTTTATTCACTTTGAAAATATCGTTAAAAGTGATGATATTGAATTTCAACTTGTTATTAATGAAAAATCAGCTTTTGATGTGACTGTCTTTGGACAACGTTTTTCTGAGATTTTATTAAAATATGATTTTATCGTTGGCGATTGGGGTAACGAGCAGTTGAGGCTAAGAGGCTTTTACAAAGATGCTAGTACGATTAGAAAAAATAGCCGGATTTCACGTTTAGAAGATTATATTAAAGAGTATTGTAACTTTGGTTGTGCTTATTTTGTGTTGGAGAATCCAAATCCTAGAGATATTAAATTTGATGATGAAAGACCTCATAAGCGTCGTAAGTCAAGATCCAAATCACAATCATCAAAGTCACAAACTAGAAATAATCGTTCCCAGTCAAATGCCAATGCTCATTTTACAAGTAAAAAGCGTAAAGACACAAAACGCCGTCAAGAACGTCATATTAAAGAAGAGCAAGATAAGGAAATGACCTCTGCAAAGCAGCATTTTGTTATTCGTAAGAAAAAATAAGAAAAGGATAAACTGTAATCGTTTATTCCACCATGAAGAAAGAAAATATTATGTCTAAAAAAACTGATACACCCGACTATAAACCCTCTATTTATAGCTTAACTCGCGATGAACTAATAGCTTGGGCTATTGAACATGGAGAAAAGAAATTCCGTGCTTCACAAATCTGGGACTGGCTCTATAAAAAGCGTGTGCAAAGCTTCGATGAAATGACTAACATTTCCAAAGATTTTATTGCACTTTTGAATGAGAATTTTGTTGTCAATCCTCTAAAACAACGTATTGTTCAAGAATCTGCTGATGGAACTGTTAAATACCTTTTTGAATTACCTGATGGCATGCTGATTGAGACGGTTTTGATGCGTCAACATTATGGTTTATCAGTATGTGTAACGACTCAAGTTGGTTGTAACATTGGTTGCACTTTCTGTGCAAGTGGTTTAATAAAGAAACAACGTGATCTTAACAATGGCGAAATCACTGCTCAAATTATGCTTGTTCAAAAATATTTTGATGAACGTGGACAAGGTGAGCGCGTTAGTCACATTGTGGTCATGGGAATAGGTGAACCCTTTGATAACTATACCAATGTATTAAAATTCTTGCGTACAGTTAACGATGATAATGGATTAGCTATTGGTGCACGTCACATTACAGTGTCTACTTCAGGTTTAGCACATAAAATTCGTGAATTTGCAAATGAAGGTGTACAAGTTAACTTAGCAGTATCTCTTCATGCTCCAAATAATGAATTACGATCAAGTATCATGCGTATTAATCGTTCTTTCCCTCTTGAAAAGTTGTTTGCGGCTATTGAATATTATATTGAGACGACTAACCGTCGTGTAACATTTGAGTATATTATGTTAAATGGTGTCAACGATACCCCAGAAAATGCTCAAGAGTTAGCAGATTTAACGAAAAAGATTCGCAAATTATCTTATGTCAATTTAATTCCTTACAATCCTGTCTCAGAACATGACCAGTATAGTCGTAGTCCTAAAGAGCGTGTGGAAGCATTCTATGACGTTTTGAAGAAAAATGGAGTTAATTGTGTTGTTCGTCAAGAACATGGTACGGACATTGATGCAGCTTGCGGACAATTACGTTCAAACACAATGAAACGCGATCGTCAAAAAGCGAAGGTAGGGCAGTAATGCTTAAAAGATTACTTACTGAAGATGGGGAATTGACAAAGATTAGTCGTCGTTTCGTTTGGATGTTAGTGATTATCTATTGTCTTATTATTGTCAGGATGTGTTTTGGGCCTCAAATTATGATTGAGGGGGTATCAACTCCGAATGTTCAGCGCTTCGGAAGAATTGTAGCTCTTTTAGTACCATTTAATTCTTTTCGTAGTTTAGATCAGCTAACTAGCTTTAAAGAGATTTTTTGGGTTATTGGTCAAAATGTAGTGAATATTTTACTGCTGTTTCCTCTCATTATAGGGTTACTATCCCTAAAGCCAAGTTTACGGAAATATAAAAGCGTTATATTACTTGCTTTCTTGATGTCTCTTTTCATAGAGTGTACTCAAGTTGTTTTAGATATTTTAATAGATGCTAATCGGGTTTTTGAAATCGACGATCTATGGACAAATACCTTAGGCGGCCCTTTCGCCCTATGGACTTATCGAAATATAAAAGGTTGGCTTCTAACTATTAGAAAATGAAAATAATGTAAAGGCTATGACATTGTTCAAGCCTTTTACTATTTAAAAAGAATCACTTTAGTTGACGAAAGTAAGCTTATAGAGGCATAATAGAGAGTTGTTAAATGAGAATTTTAAAACACTTTTCATGTCTTCTGATTGATTTGGTCTTCTGACTTAATTATGATGTTTTTCAATCTTTGAGAAAGGAAAAATATGTCTATTATAAAAAATTTGTGGTGGTTTTTTAAGGAAGAAAAGAAGCGCTATCTTATTGGGATTTTGTCATTAAGTTTGGTTGCGGTGTTAAATCTTATCCCTCCTAAAATCATGGGATCAGTTATTGATGCTATTACAACTGGAAAATTAACAAGACCACAATTACTCTGGAATTTATTAGGTTTGGTTTTGTCAGCTTTAGCTATGTATGGGCTGCGTTATATTTGGCGTATGTATATTTTAGGGACTTCTTACAAATTGGGTCAAGTTGTCAGATACCGTTTATTTGAACATTTTACAAAAATGTCTCCTTCTTTTTATCAGAAATATCGTACAGGTGATTTAATGGCGCACGCGACCAACGACATCAATTCTCTAACACGTCTTGCAGGAGGAGGAGTTATGTCAGCAGTGGATGCCTCTATCACAGCATTAGTAACGCTTATCACCATGTTCTTTACTATTTCGTGGCAAATGACATTAATTGCGGTTATCCCTTTGCCCTTAATGGCCTTAGCAACTAGTAAATTGGGGCGAAAAACCCATGAAACCTTCAAAGAATCTCAGGCAGCCTTTTCAGAATTAAATAATAAAGTGCAAGAAAGTGTCTCTGGCGTCAAAGTGACTAAATCATTTGGTTATCAAGAACAAGAAATTGCTTCTTTTCAAGAGGTTAATCAGATGACTTTCGTGAAGAACATGCGGACCATGACTTATGATGTCATGTTTGATCCTTTAGTTCTTCTTTTTATAGGTGCCTCCTACGTATTAACATTGGCTATGGGAGCTTTTATGATTTCAAAAGGTCAAGTTACTGTTGGTGACTTGGTAACATTTGTGACGTATTTAGATATGTTGGTATGGCCCTTGATGGCGATTGGTTTCTTGTTCAATATGGTACAGCGTGGTAGTGTTTCTTATAACCGTATTAATAGTCTACTTGAGCAAGAATCGGATATAACTGATCCTTTAAATCCTATCAAACCTGTTGTCAATGGAACATTAAGATATGATATTGATTTCTTTAGATACGACAATGAAGAAACCTTAGCCGATATTCATTTCACCTTAGAAAAAGGTCAAACCTTAGGTTTGGTAGGTCAAACGGGATCAGGGAAGACAAGTCTTATTAAGTTATTGCTACGTGAACATGATGTGACTCAGGGGAAAATTACTTTAAATAAACATGATATACGTGACTATCGATTGTCTGACTTACGTCAACTAATCGGTTATGTTCCTCAAGATCAGTTTTTATTTGCTACCAGTATTTTAGAAAATGTTCGCTTTGGAAATCCAACTCTATCTATCAATGCTGTCAAAAAAGCAACTAAATTGGCTCATGTTTACGATGACATTGAACAGATGCCAGCAGGATTTGAGACTCTAATTGGAGAAAAAGGAGTCTCATTATCTGGTGGACAAAAACAAAGGATTGCGATGAGTCGTGCCATGATTTTAGATCCAGATATTCTTATTTTGGATGATTCTCTATCAGCAGTGGACGCTAAAACGGAACATGCCATTATTGAGAATCTTAAAACGAATCGTCAAGGGAAATCGACTATTATTTCAGCACATCGTTTATCAGCTGTTGTGCACGCAGACCTTATCTTAGTTATGCAAGACGGCAGAGTCATCGAGCGAGGTCAGCATCAAGAGTTGCTAAATAAAGGTGGTTGGTATGCTGAAACGTATGCCTCACAGCAATTAGAAATGGAGGAAGCATTTGATGAAGTCTAATCAATGGCAAGTCTTTAAGAGATTAATCTCCTATTTACGCCCTTATAAATGGTTTACAGTATTAGCTCTATCTCTCTTATTGTTGACGACTGTTGTTAAAAATATTATTCCTTTAATTGCTTCACATTTTATTGATCACTATCTGACAAATGTTAATCAAACAGCAGTTCTTATTTTAGTGGGATATTATTCAATGTATGTCTTGCAGACCTTAATTCAATATTTTGGGAATCTCTTTTTTGCGCGTGTTTCTTATAGTATTGTTAGAGATATTCGTAGAGATGCTTTTGCTAATATGGAAAGGCTAGGCATGTCTTATTTTGATAGGACACCGGCAGGATCTATTGTGTCACGTATTACTAATGATACTGAAGCAATATCTGATATGTTTTCGGGTATTTTATCAAGTTTTATCTCGGCGATATTTATTTTTACAGTTACTCTGTACACTATGTTGATGCTAGACATTAAACTAACAGGACTCGTCGCTCTTTTGTTACCTGTTATCTTTATATTAGTGAATGTCTATCGGAAAAAATCAGTCACTGTCATTGCTAAAACGAGAAGTTTACTTAGTGATATCAATAGTAAATTATCAGAAAGTATTGAAGGAATTCGCATTGTACAGGCTTTTGGTCAAGAAGAGCGCTTGAAGACTGAATTTGAGGAAATTAACAAAGAGCATGTTGTGTATGCCAATCGTTCTATGGCTCTTGATAGTCTCTTCTTAAGACCGGCGATGTCTCTTTTAAAACTCCTAGCATATGCTGTTCTTATGTCTTATTTTGGATTTACAGGAGTTAAAGGAGGTCTTACGGCAGGATTAATGTATGCTTTTATTCAGTACGTTAATCGTCTCTTTGACCCTTTAATTGAAGTAACGCAAAATTTTTCAACCTTACAAACATCAATGGTATCAGCAGGGCGTGTGTTTGATCTGATTGATGAAACAGGTTTTGAACCAAGCCAAAAAAATACAGAAGCTTTTGTGAGAGAAGGAAATATCGAATTTAAAAATGTATCATTCTCATATGATGGAAAAAAACAAATCCTTGATAATGTTTCTTTTAGTGTTAAAAAAGGTGAAACTATTGCTTTTGTAGGAGCGACAGGTTCTGGAAAATCATCTATTATTAATGTCTTTATGAGGTTTTACGAATTTCAATCTGGACAAGTTTTATTAGATGGGAAGGATATTAGGGATTACTCACAAGAACAATTGCGAAAGAATATTGGACTCGTCTTACAAGACCCCTTTTTATATCATGGCACTATTAAATCTAATATCAAAATGTACCAAGACATCACCGATCAAGAGGTACAGGACGCAGCAGAGTTTGTTGATGCTGATCAATTTATTCAGAAGTTGCCAGATAAGTACGATTCAGCTGTTTCAGAACGTGGGTCAAGTTTTTCAACTGGACAACGCCAACTATTAGCGTTTGCCAGAACTGTGGCTAGTAAACCTAAAATTTTAATCTTAGATGAGGCGACAGCAAATATTGATTCGGAAACAGAGCAGATTGTACAAGATTCGTTAGCAAAAATGCGTCAAGGTCGAACAACAATTGCCATTGCTCACCGCTTATCAACCATTCAAGATGCTAATTGTATCTATGTTCTTGATAGAGGAAAGATAATTGAAAGTGGGAATCACGAGTCTTTATTAGACCAAAAAGGGACTTATTATCGTATGTACCAATTACAAGCCGGCATGATGGAGGTCTAGAAAATTTAGGCTATTCAAAAGGCATAATCTGTGAGGCTTAGAGGTTGGAATAGTTATTCCTCTAAGCCTTTTTTATATTTTACAATTAGTGTATAAT
>OKWO01000077.1_pt1 | contig 61144 bp, 68 predicted proteins | sample 1607221 | NCBI WGS metagenome assembly OKWO01 (sample SAMN07501057, study PRJEB24779) | human gut metagenome | isolation source: stool | host: human infant | place: USA: Pittsburgh, PA | reverse complement strand
CACCAGTTTTAATAATTGCGTACATGAGAACACCTCCTTGTTATCGAACTCGCTGAATTCGGTATCCCGACCCGAACTTCGGTCGGGCGTTTAAACCTGCTTCACGCGGATTGCAAAGTTCAGAAAACCGAACTAATACTGATATAGTATATACTATTTACACTATCATGTCAAACCAAAAACTACAGAATTCGCCTAGTTTTTAACACTTATATATACAGAGCTTTAAAATTCTCCGATAATTCCAAGGTGCTGTAAGAGTATCTTTGTACCGATGAGAATTAATACACCTCAACCAACTATATCTGCATATTTTCCAACAAATTGGCCCATAAATTTACCTAAGTACACACCAATTAAAGAAATGCCAAAGGTAATAATACCAATCATGGTAGAAGCTTCCCATACATTAATAGGTAAGAACGCAAAGGTCAACCCTACAGCCATCGCATCGAGACTGGTTGCTACGGAGAGCATCACCATCTCCCAGACACCTAAAAATTGCTTATCATCGTCCTCTTCATCATCATCGCTAAGCCCTTCTCGAATCATAGCGATACCTAAATAGCCAAGAAGACCAAAGATAATCCAGTGATCCCAATCAGATATGACATCGATAAATTGACGTCCTATGAGCCAACCGATGAGGGGCATTAGGAACTGAAACAAGCCAAAGAGAAAGGCCAAAGTGACCTTCCGACTATTCTCACCTACAGGCATTGTCAGCCCCTTACCAATAGATACGCCAAAAGCATCCATGGCAAGACCAATACTAATTAATACAATTTCAAATATAGACACTATACTCACCTATAAACAAACTACTTACTTATTCGGCTATAGCCATCAAGGAATATCCTTCTCGACTAATTTGTGGATTTACTACAATAGAAATCTTGCGACCTATAGACCCACCTAAATCCTCGACAATAGCTTTTGTTAAATACTGAGCCACCTCCGGATGAACTTCGATTTCTAGATTCGTTTTAATACGTCCTGATTTAAATAACTCGCGGATGCGACGCACAATCTGCATATATACAGTACGACCCGACAACATATAGCCCGTACCACCGCATTGAGGGCATGTATCAAACATCAAGGTTTGCAAGCCTTGGCGAGCTCGTTTTCGCGTCATCTCTACGAGGCCAAGCGAACTAATGCCGCATACAACGGTTTTCATTTTATCTAACTTAGCTTGTGCCCCCAACAATTTTAATAACTCTTGTTGATGTTCTTTATCTTTCATATCAATAAAATCGATGACGATAATACCACCGATATCACGCAAGCGCAATTGACGACAGATCTCTTTTGCCGCCTCTTTATTGACTGTAAAAGCTAAATCTTCTAGCTTATTAGATTTACCAGTATAATGAGCAGAATTTACATCAAATACGGTGAGAGCCTCCGTATGATCAATACGGATTGACCCTCCAGAAGGAAGATTAATATCGCGAGAGATAAGATCTTCCAATTGAGGTTCAATGTGATTTGCTTTAAAAATCGGTGTGCTATCGCGATGACGTGTTACTTTAATTTGTTGCGATGTAGGGCCATGACCTAAGAGATCCATCAATCGATCTTCACCCATATCGGAATCGACGATGATTTCTTCTACATTGCGATGAGCATAGTCCCGCACAAGACGGAACCAGAAATCTGCGTCACTATATAAATCTGTACCGCTCTTAGCCACCTTAAAGCGCTTCAACACATGTTGCCATGTACGCCACAAGTAATCCATGTCACGGCCTATTTCATCAGCACTAGCCTTAGCTGCCGCAGTGCGAATAATAAAACCGCAACCTTCTTGTACATAAGGTGCTGCTAATTCTTGCAACTTTGCACGCAAGGCTTCGTCAGTAATCTTTTTAGAAATATGCATGCCTTCAGAATACGGTAAAAGCACCATAAAGCGGCCCGCCAAACTGACATCAGCAGTTACGCGAGCACCTTTACCAAGCATTTCTTCTTTCACTACTTGAACGAGAATTTGTTGCCCCACAGATAAGCGTGGCAAAATTTTCTGTTCCTTCCCTTGTTGTAAGTTCAAGTACGCATTTTGAGAGCCCCCAATATCAACAAAGGCCGCTTGCATACCATTCAATACATTCTTTACTGTGCCTTTGTACATATGATTTGCCATATGAGACTCATCGGTACGCTCCAAGACAAAGTCCACTAGCTGACCTTCTTCATCGATAACAGCCATGCGAATTTCTTCGCGCATAACATTGACCAAAATTTTATGCATCCTATCCCTCCCTTCTTTATCAGCTAAATTATAATTAGTAATTAATCTCTAATGGCGTATAGCGACCTTCTTCGTTTTCTACCATAATGGCTTGACGGTGAATTTCGTAATCCGAAGTAATAGGCCAATTATACTGTTCTTTACCAAGATTCCATACTTCGCTAGGTTTAATAGTCCCTTGCGGATAAATACCGATGCCCATTGTAAGAGTCACCATGTCATCCTTAATAGAGGCTACGACCGGTTCTTTTACAAACTCTTTTACATCAATGGTACGAGTTTTCTTAGGTGTCACCTTTTCATAAGAAATTTCCGTTGCTTCATTAAAAGGTTTAAGTAACGCATCCCAATCTGTATTTTTATCTGTCACAGGACCTGTTACCTCATAGATAGCAAAGTTACAGATGGCCATCATTTTTTTCACCTTTTCAGGCATTTCTTTACCATCTAGGACCTCAAGACCAGGAGGCGCTACACGATTTAAGCGGTCCATAATGGACTCTAAACTATCATCTTCGAGCACATCCATATCGATATATTCAGCTGCTGCCGTTACGCCTAAAGCAAGTGCAGAGGAAAAGCTAATTTTCATATGAGGATTAAAGCCTTCAGAATATGCCATTTTAATTTCTGCGCGACGAATCATACGCTCTACAGCTTGAGCATAATCAAGGTGTGACAGGAATCGTAATTCTTCGCCCTTATTTAAGGCCAAACGTAACTTTTTCAACTCTGCCACCCTCCTTATAGTCAATAATAGCTGTATTGAGCTCTGGACATACATTACAGCCCTTACATGGAGCTCGACGACAATCGCCTGTAAGATTAGCTGCTACCGCTTGCTCCCACTCACGCTTTAAGAAAGCTTTACTTACAGTACAATCTAAATGATCCCAAGGCAATGGCTCATCGAAATCTCGTGTACGACGTGCAAAATACGCAGGATCCAATCCGCAGTCAGCGAATGCTTTCAACCAAGCTTCATAGTTAAAGAACTCAGTCCAACCATCAAATTTACAACCAGCTTTCCAAGCCTCTACGAGAACTTTAGATAGTCTACGATCTCCGCGAGCAAAAGCGGCTTCCATGTAGCCAGTATAACCATCATGATAGTGATAAGAAATGTTACGATTATTGATGAGAGACTTCAAGTAACGTTGTTTACGATGAATCTCCTCCACATCTTCTTGACCATACCATTGATATGGAGAATGTGTTTTTGGTACGAAGAAGGATACGCTCACCGTTACAGAACCATTACGTTTGCCTGTAATATCACGGTGCAAGTCGAGCACCTTGTAAGCAAGATCCGCAATACCAGCCAAATCTTCGTCTGTTTCTGTAGGAAGGCCCATCATAAAGTATAATTTAACTGTATTCCAGCCAGATTTGAAAGCATTAGTACAGGCCGCCAATAAGTCTTCTTCACTAACGCCTTTATTGATAACGTCACGCATTCGTTGCGTACCTGCTTCAGGAGCAAAGGTAAGCCCGCTCTTGCGCACTTGCTGTACCTTTTTCGCAATATCAATAGAGAAGCTGTCGATACGCAAGGACGGTAAGCTAACACTAACTTGTTTATCTTTAAACTCTTCCATGAGCATATCTACAAGCTCAGGTAATTTGGAGTAGTCTGCAGAGCTTAAACTCATCAAGGATATTTCATTGTACCCAGTATTGGCAATCGTATCTTTAGCAATTTGCAACAAACGTTCTGGTGTCTTTTCACGGACAGGACGATATAACATACCAGCCTGACAGAAACGACAACCACGAGTACAACCACGGAATAGCTCCAATACAGCACGATCATGCACTATATCAAGGAATGGTACAACAGGCTTTGTTGGATAGAATACATTCTCTACATCCTCTATAATACGTTTCTCAACGGCTGCTGGTACGTCTTCAAAACGCGGCATAATCGATTTAAAATCGCCTTGTTCTGTATATTCAACATCGTATAAAGCTGGACAATAGGTACCAGGAATTTGAGCTACTTTGCGCAAGAAGCCTTCTTTACCACCTGGGAAGCCTTTCGCTTTTTCTGCTTTGAATAGGTCGATAAACTCATCACCCCACTCTTCAGATTCCCCGAGGGATACGATATCAAAGAAATCTGCAATAGGCTCTACATTATACGCACAAGGGCCGCCGCATACGAGCAATGGGAAGTCCATATCGCGGTCCTTAGCATACATTGGAATACCTGCTAAGTCGAGCATATTCAAGATATTTGTAAAGCTCATTTCATATTGAAGCGTAAATGCTAACACATCAAAGTCTTTAATAGGCGTACGTGTTTCTAAGGAAAATAATGGAATATTACGCTTCCGCATCTCCTCTTCCATATCATGCCACGGTGCAAATACGCGCTCGGCTACCGCATCTTCACGACGATTTACGAGACCATACAAAATCTTGATGCCCAAATGACTCATGGCCACTTCGTACACATCGGGAAAACCTAAAGCCATAGTTACATCAACAGTACTGTGATCTTTCACGATACTATTGTATTCGCCGCCCGTGTAGCGAGCAGGCTTTTGGACATGTTGTAACCATGACGTATCTAATTGAATCATACATCCTCCGTCTTTAATGAAAGACTTCTTTCACAATCAATCCTATGAAAGGATATTAAAATATATATTTTGTCCGCTGTCTAGCAATATTTAATAAAATGCCAATGCTCAGCATATTAGTTGTTAGCGCACTAACACCATAGCTAAGGAATGGCAACGGAATCCCCGTTACAGGCATGATACCAATCGTCATGCCTACGTTTACGAGCACTTCAAAGGCAAACATCGTACCAATACCCGTTGCTAATAACATACCGAAATTATCATTGCAGGTATATGCTACTTGAATGCTGCGATAAATAAGCATAAACAATAATAGCAATACTACAATGCATCCTACAAAGCCAAATTCTTCGCCGATTACAGAAAAGATAAAGTCCGTATGATTTTCTGGTAAAAAGTTCAACTGACTTTGAGTACCATTAAAGATACCTTTACCAAAAATCATACCCGACCCGATGGCAATCTTAGATTGAATAATATGATAGCCAGAACCGAAGGGATCAATATCTGGATTTAAAAATACTAGAATACGTTGCTTTTGGTATTCTTTCAGTACAAACCAACCTAAAGGCATCAAGAGTAACGCCACGCTCGCAATGATTTTTATAAGCTTTGTTTTGATACCAGATATAAAGAGCATCCCTACAAATATAGCAATATATACGAGGGATGTCCCCAAGTCAGGTTGTAAGAATACGAGAAGGATAGGAATCCCTACATATAACACTGGCATCAATAGGGATTTAAAAGTATCTAACTTGCCAATGCGCGGTTCTAGCATTTTAGCCATACAGATAATCATCAATAGTTTAGAAAACTCTGAAGGCTGAATAGTAATTGGCCCCAGTTGAATCCAACGCTGTGCACCTAGTGCGGAGGTACCAACTACCATAACTGCAATTAACATAAGCATGGTAATCACATAAATCATATTCCCCCACCCTTTAAGGCGATGATAATCTAGAAATTGCATGCCTATAACGACAGCTATATTTGCTAAAAAGAATACGAGTTGTTTTACCACTAAACTACCAAAACCGATAGCTTCATGATTCACATGGGTAGCACTACCAATAGCTGTAAGACCAATTCCGACAAGTAATATAGTACATATGATGATAGTCCAATCGCTATCTGTCCATATTTTACGCCACATCATATCACCTATTTCAACTTGCTACGGCGCCATAAGCTTTGTTTTCCTTGCACCAATAAGCGTTGCGTGGTCCAACCACCACGATTAATGTAATGAACATTGTTAGAATCCTCAAAAATAGACTCACCTACTGTTGCAAGACTTGGTGTACTATCTTGCTCCTTCGATGTTTTTTTCTTAGTTACATAAGCATCGAAGTGCTTTTGTACATCGTAGTCTTCCCAACAATCACCGGTAGTTACATAATCAACAAGAGGTGCTAACATAGCTTTTAGTTCACTAGAAACAAATTCTAACAAACGACCATCTTGTGTATAGGTCAAAATATCCTCATCATAAGGAATTATAGCCCCTACATATTCAGCGCGAAGGACTTCTAACATATCATATAAATGGATATCCTCTCCATCGATAGGTACTGCATTAAAAGCAATAGCATAATCACGAATATTATGTTCTTGACATACTTGAATCATGCGTGCCCCATTACGCAAGGATACCCATAAAGGATGCGTCACCACGATGCAGCGATTTACTAATTCTAAAATAGACTCTATGCCCTTACCGATACCAGCAGGAGCATCAATTAAAATATAGTCATATGTCTCAGAGAGGCGACGGACTAATTTTTTATATTTTTTACGACCTATATCTTCCCAACGAGCACTTTGGCTAGCTGGTAGAAAATCTAAGTTTTCAGCAATTGATACGATGGCATCATCCATATAGTCTTTATCTTCGCTCGCATCTAATGCGTCGTAAATAATTTCATTTGCCACTCCTAACACAAGGTCTAAATCGCGCAATCCAAAATCTCCATCACAGAGCAATACGCGATGCCCTGCATTGCTTAAGGCTGAACCCAAGCAAGCGGTAATCGTAGTCTTACCTACGCCCCCCTTACCGGATACAACGCCGATTATCTCGCCCATACTAATCCTTTCTTGGTTGTCCACTAGTTACCGCATTCTGAGGTTTTTGCCCTTTATTAATACTTGTCCCCGTAGCAGTTTCCTTATTGCTCTTACTATTTGTATCATTAGATTTCTTATTCACTGGTACATTGAAGTACGCAGCCAATATATCTCTTACGATAGGCCCTGCAGAGCCCGCACCAAAGCTACCTTGCTCAACAAGTGCAACCACTACAATTTGTGGCTTATCATATGGTGCATAGGCTACAAACCAGCCGTGATCTCTGCCATGTGCATTCTCTGAAGTACCTGTTTTACCAGCTACATCAATAGGGAATCCTTTAAACAACTCCCCTGCTGTACCACCTTCATTAGTAACATCACGCAAGCCTTCGCGAACAAGATCCATAATATTTTTTGGTACAGGTAAGATACCGAGCTTGTCTGGGCCAAAGATTTCTTTTGGCGTGCCATCCTTATTATCAATACGGCTCACTACATATGGGCGGTATTTAATGCCACCATTTGCTACTTCACTGAGCATAACAGCCATTTGTAATGGTGTCACCAAAGTAAAAGACTGACCTATGGCCGCATCAAAGGTTTCACCTAAATACCAATCTTCATCATACACTTTGCGTTTATAAGCAGGACTTGCCATATTACCAGAGGCCTCACCAACAAGATTGATGCCTGTCTTTTCGCCAATACCAAAGTAGCCAGCATATTTTACAAGTCCTTCTATGCCAACGCGATTGCCCATTTCATAGAAGTAAACATTATCTGATTTTGCAAGAGCTTTATTAAAGTTAAGCCACCCTAATGCTTCACCTTCTGCATTTCGTTTATCGATAAGCCAATGTTTACCACTATCAAAAATCATTTCTTCAGGGGTAACCTTTTTAAGATCTAAAGCCGCCGTACCTGTAATAATCTTGAACGGAGAACCTGGTGGATATTCACCAGAAATAACCTTATTATCAAATGGATGATTCTTATCGTTATTCAATTGATTCCACTGTGCCGTTGTAATCCCCTTCGCAAACCAATTAGGGTTAAACTCAGGGGCGCTGACCATGGCCAAAATGGCACCCGTATTTGGATCCATTGCTACTACAGCAGCTCCTTGAGCTGGAATGCCTTGGGCACGCAACTGTTCTAATTGGTTCTTAACAGCTTCTTCAGCAGCCTTTTGTAGATTTGCATCTATTGTCAAATGAATATTAGATCCAGGCACTGTATGCTTTCTATCTACCTCCGCAACCGGTCGGCCTGTAGCATCAACCTCTACCTGTTTACCACCATCAGTGCCACGCAAGATGGAATCATATAGTTTTTCAAGACCAGAACGGCCTAAAATAGTACCACCACTAATAAGGGTATTTGGATCTTGCTGTTTTAGCTCTTCTAATTCTTCTTCGCTCACTTCACCCACATACCCAAAGAGCTGAGAAGCCATCGTTTCATATGGATAATAGCGAAGTGGTTCTACATCTATGGTAACACCTGGTAATTCATGACGATGCTCTTCGATGCTTGTAACTACATCCATAGAAATATCATTAGCAATACGAATTGGCTCATAACCATATTTATGATCATTTACCTTTTTTGTAATATCTTCTGGTTTAATTTTCAGCAAAGTTGCCAACTTAGCAACTTCACCTTCGTCTAGAGCCTTCCCCGTAGGCAAAATGGAGATAGTGTATGCCGGTCTAGAACCTACTAAGATCTGACCATTTCGATCGTACATAATACCACGAGCAGCTGTCATGGATACCATGCGCAAACGGTTGCCTTCTGCCTTAGCTTGGTAATAACCACCAGACAAGATTTGCAACGACATCAGGCGTAATGCCAAGACTATAAATATGCCGGCTACAATGTAAAAGAGTACATCAAAGCGATTCGTTTTTCTTCGTTTATAGAGGCCTTCAAGCACTCTTTCACCCCCTTAATCCTTACCAAATATAACCTTGTTGTTCATCATCTTTACGCCATAACAAACCATGCACAATAGCGCCTAACAAGCCATTCCAGAACATCACGGGTAATACCATATGCCACAAGTATAGTCCAAAGTGCAAATCGCCACCACTAGCTAATATCATAAAGCTACGAATAACGCCATCTAGTAGCGTACAAGTAGCTACTATACCGCTAGACCAATACCAGCGTTCTTCATAGATACGATGCTTTACGGCAGATAGTAGGTATACCACAATTACGTAAGGGAATAGATGGAGCCCAAAAAAGTTAGATATCAATACATCATGTACGATACCCCCAACAACAGCGGATATCAGCCCCATACGACGACCTTTAAATAAAGTAATCATAACAATTATCGTCAAAATTAAGTTTGGTAACCAATTTGTATGGAAAATAGTAGGCAATAATTGCGCTTGTATAAAATATATTAAAAATCCAGAGAGAGCTAAAGCTAGACGCATCATTGTTTAACGGCCCCCTTTGCACCCTCTACTTGATCTCGTTGTGTTTGAGGCACAAGTTTAGGTTCAAGTTCTGGTTTTTGTGGTGCACTTAGAGAAGACGAGGTAAGCACAAAAACTTCTTCTAAACGATGAAAATCTACACTCGGTGTGACTACCGCATTTTTAACAAATCCTTCCGAATCATTTTCGATAGATTGCACGTTGCCAACAGGTAGACCTTTCGGATAAATGCCTCCATATCCAGAGGTAATCAACTTATCACCTACCAATACATCACCATCACGAGCAATATTTACCATAGATGGTGTACGAGGTGTATTGCCATTACCTTTTACAACGCCAGACAAACGAGATTCAGGTCGTTGTACAAGGATACCTATTGCGCTACGCGGATCAAGAATGGTTTGAACGCGAGCAGAATGCGGATATACATCTGTAATAAAACCAACGACACCACTAGGTACAACAACAGCCATATTAACTGCCATACCTTCTTCACTCCCTTTATCAATGGTGAAAGTATTTGTCCAAGTACCGTAATCCTTTGTAATGATACCTGCTAAGGTCATGGAGAATTCTGGATGGCTACTCTTATAGTTTAAAAGCTGACGAAGGCGAATATTCTCTGCCACTACTTCATCGTAGTTAACTACCTTTTGTTCCAATGTAGCTTTACGAGATGCTTCCTCTTCGCGTTCGATAGTAGAGAAAATAGCATTATTAAGTACTGTAAAGCTAGTTTGGACGCCCTCTAATAAACGAGCTGCCCCATAAGAGAAAGGCGTTGTAATTCCTTCAAGGGTAACCGTAACAAAGGGAATACTAGTCCGTTGCTTCCACGCAAAGCCGAGCAATGCCATTAGGATACAACCAATGACAACGATGATAATTAACTTTTTATCTGACTGTATCATGCTAGTCTCGGCCCTTTCTATTCTTAGAATTTACAATAAAACGCGATAAGCTCACCAAATCAGATGAGGCCCCATTAAGGCCTACCACAACTTTTGTTTCAGGTGCTTCAGGAACGTGAACAGGTACACCTACTTCAGTACCAATCCGGTCCGCTAAGCCAGATAGTCTTGCTGTACCGCCAGCAAGCCATATGCCATGTTGCATAATATCAGCCACGATTTCTGGTGCCGTAGCACGAATCATTTGCTTAACCTCATCCAAGAGTCCTATCAAACATTCATTTACAACTTGGTACACTTCAGATTGATGAATCACACAACGTCTACCTAAGCCGTTCATCATATCGCGCCCCTGAAAGGCATACTCTGCATCCTCTAAAGGAGCGATAGCTGTACCTAATGTATGCTTAATATCTAATATGGTCTCATCAGATACGATAACGCCAAAACACTCACGCACATAGCGCAATAAGGCATTATTAATATCAGAACCACCAAAACGAATTGTTTTGCTATCTACGATACCACCTAAAGAAACAATCCCCATATCAATAGTGCCACCACCGATGTCAATAACCATAGATCCTTGCGCTTCAAAGATAGGCACACCACAACCAATAGCAGCCGCCACAGGTCGTTCAATGAGGAATACCTCTCGAGCACCAGCTTGAATAACAGCATCCATCATAGCTCGTTGCTCAACATCGGTCATGCCACAAGGAACCCCTACGACAACGCGGGCTCGACGCAACGCATTAGACACCTTATTAAGAAAGTAGCTAAGCATAGTATGCATAACACGATAGTCAACGATAAATCCATCCTTTAAAGGCGTTAACGGACGCCACATATCGGGCATGCGCAATACGAGGCGCGCCGCTTCATCACCAACGGCTACTACTTTTTCTTGTTTTGTATCAGTTGCTATAATCGATGGTTCGCTTATAACAGTCCCTCGCGTCCCCCCCATGAGGCGCGTTTGTATGGAACCAATATCTATACTTACATCTTTTCCTAGAGTAGGTAAAATGGAACTCATAGTAATTTCTCCTTCATTACATCATCATTCCATTTTACCATATATAACGCGACTTTTTCCATTGATATCAGTACCTTTCCTTTTGTTAAAAGCACAGATAACGCATAATCCCTGTACTCATAAGTCATACATAAAAATTACATAATTTCATACATATAATCTCATACACAATAAGGAAAAGCACTCATTTATAGGAACTTACCCATGCGTCAAAATTAGGTATAGTTCAAAATGAGTGCTTTTAATAATCTTACTTGGCTTTGTTCAGTTTATTTAGGCTCAGCTCAATTTACCAATTTCGCTGAGGCTCGTAAATTCATTATCCCCTATAACAATATGATCAAGTACAGGAATCCCCATAAATTGACCAGCACTAACAAACATTCTCGTTAGACGTATATCTTCATCACTTGGTCTACTATCACCTGACGGGTGGTTATGGATTAGAATAATAGCCGCCGCATTGCATGCTATAGCTTTTTTAAATACTGCTCTTTGCTCTACAAGGCTTGATACCAATCCACCATTAGAGATATGCTCCAACTGAATAAGCTTATTTCGAGATGTTAGCATGGCAGCCCACACATGTTCCACATCTTCGTGCCGCAGTCGTTCCATCACATATTGAGCTATTACAAAAGGTTGCGAAAAATCTTCATAAGTCTCTTTAATCTTAAGCTCCCCTAGACGCCTACCCATTTCAAGTGCTGCGCATAGCGTCACTGCTTTATCTCTACCAATACCCTTGATTTTGATTAGATTATCTACGGTCATTCGGTTAAGACCATATACGCCATCATCAAAGGATTGTACGATATCACTTGCCAAAGAAATCGCAGATTGCCCCTTTACCCCTGTACGCAATAAAATAGCCAACAACTCCTCCATTGCCATATGTGAAGGGCCTAAGGCGAGAAATTTCTCTCGAGGGCGCTGGAATGGTAGCATATCTTTTACACTTACTGTTGGTACTTCCATAGAATCTCTCCATTCAAATAGATAACACCATTTGTAAATCAAACAATAAACACATCTACTCTCTTAAAAATTATTCAGCACAGCACAGCACAGCACAGCACAGCACAGCACAGCACAGCACAGCACAGCACAGCACAGCACAGCACAGCACAGCCAATTATATCACTATCTGTCTAATACGCTAGTACTATTTTGCCCCTAACGCCTTGCACAGTTCCTCGTATACATGTTCAACTGGTAACCCTACCACATTAGTATAAGAGCCCTCTATTTTATCTACCCATAATGCACCTTTTCCTTGGATGCCATAAGCTCCAGCCTTATCCATCGGTTCCCCACTAGCAATATAAGACTCAATTTCAAAGGGTGCTAATTGTTTAAAATATACTTTTGTTTCATTGTGAAAAACTATCTCCTCCCCTTTGATGAGTAACGCGACTCCAGTGATTACAGAATGTGCTCTACCCGATAAATGCTCCAACATATGGCGTGCATCGGATTCATCATGTGGCTTTCCTAATACTTTATTATCAAGGACAACAATAGTATCTGCGCCTAACACAATACTTCTATCAGGAACACCTACAGCACAACGAGCCTTACCTAATGCTTGGGCTTTCACCATTTCAATAGGGTTGTCGTAACCCTCATTAGATTCCTCATAAGTACTGGATACAACAGTATGATCAATCCCAACCTGTGTTAATAATTCAGTTCTACGTGGTGATTGACTCGCCAAATATAATCCAGCCATATACACTCCTTTACATTAAAATTCTTGTACATAAAATTCTTGGTGCACAAAAGTTATATCTACCTATTCCCCTAAAACTGACCGTCCCTTAAATAGTTGTTTCTTTATCTTCTTCAGAAGAAATTAATTTTTCATAATATTCTTGTACATCTTCCCCATGCTTCACCGCATCAGCTCGCACCGCTGCATAAAACACGATATCCGCTTGAGGTACCCGAATACGACCAGGTACATATTCTTCTAACATTTCAAAGAATCTATCGTCGGCTTTCAACAACAAACGACCATTTTTAACTTTATTTCCATCTACAATAGAATACACAAGAGACCAAATAGGACGTGGATCAGAGGTGGAACATTTTCTATATTTATAGCGGTATTTAATATTTGTCAACAACTCACGTTCAAACTTGAACACCCCATCAATCATGTCATAATCTACTTCAAAATGGCGATTTCTAAAGATAGAGTGCTCTTCAATCACAAACTTTGTATCTGTCAAAATATAGGTATATCGACTAACAGCCTGTTTAACCATAACAATGATGGCCATAATTTCAATAAAATACTCAGCTAATAAAACCGTATGTAATTGAATACTGCGATACGTTGTATAAGCTGCTGCACACAGTAATAAAATTACAAAAAATACTACCAATAACTCTGCACTTCTGGTGCGCTGAGATTTTTCTTCATATAATACCGTCATGCTTTACCCCTTTAAAAGAAATCACTAATTAATAACTATACATACTATTATAAGATATTCTATGCATAAAAACTACAAAAACCCCGTCCATATCTAAGATATAGGCGGGGTTTTATGACTCTATTAGTCACTCAGTTCAGATACGAACTATATTATTTTTTCAATGCTGCAGTAATACGTTGAGTATCACGAGCAATCATGATTTCTTCATTTGTAGGAATTACGAAGATTTTAACTTTAGAGCCTTCAGCACTGATTTCTTGTTCTTTACCACGAACATTATTGCGTTCAGAATCAATACGAGTACCTAAGTATTCCAAACCGTTACAGATTGCATCACGGTTACCAATACCGTTTTCACCAATACCAGCAGTAAAGATGATAGCATCTACACCGCCCATAACAGCAGCAAAGGCACCGATTACGCGGCGAACTTTGTAATGGAACATATTCAATGCCAATTGTGCGCGTTTATTACCGTTAGCAGCAGCTTCTTCAATCACACGGAAGTCATTGGATACACCAGAAATCCCTAATACACCGGATTCTTTATTCATAACTCTATCGATTTCTTCATAGGTCATACCTGTTTTTTCCATCAAGAATGGAACGATAGCAGGGTCAATATCACCTGTACGCGTACCCATGATCAAACCGGACAATGGAGTGAAGCCCATTGTAGTATCGATGGAGCGGCCGCCTTTAATCGCAGCCACGGAGGAACCATTACCCAAGTGGCATGTGATGATACGAAGATCAGTCATATGTTTACCCATTAATTCTGCACAACGTTGCGCTACATATTTATGGGATGTACCATGGAAGCCGTAACGACGAATACCATAATCTTCATAATAAGAGTAAGGAAGCGCATACATATATGCTTCTTTTGGCATAGTTTGATGGAATGCAGTATCAAATACAGCAACTTGAGGTACATTAGGCATAATAGCTTCACAAGCTTCAATACCTTGAATGTTTGGTGGGTTATGCAATGGTGCAAGAGAAGCACATTCTTCCAATGCTTCCATAACTGCTGGAGTAATCAATACGGAATCAGCAAATTTTTCACCGCCGTGTACTACACGGTGGCCTACAGCATCGATTTCATCCATAGAGGAAATAACACCAAATTCAGCATCAACTAAAATATCTAGCAAAATGCGAAGCGCTTCTTTATGGTTCAAAATTGGTTCAACGCGTTCTAATTTATCTGCATTAGGACGTTTGTGAGTGAAGATAGCATCTTGATCACCAATCTTTTCAAAAAGACCTTTTGCCAATTCTGTTTCAGTTGTCATATCAAGTAATTGATACTTCAAGGAAGAACTACCGCAGTTAACTACTAATACGTTCATCGATTAACCCTCTTTCTGTTGTGTAACTTGAATCTTGTTTTGAATTTCTTTGCTGATATCAGCACCTACCTGATCCTTTTCAGGATATTGGTAGACTATATTCCACAATACGCCATGATCTAAGAATACGTATTGAGAAATTCTAAATATTTGTCCTTGTGATGTAACAGTAACATCAAGCTTTTTAGCAGATGCACCTTCTAATGCTACGGACTCTTCTTTGATGGTCGCGCCTACTTTAGCAAATTCAGACTTACTGTGATTAATATACTCATCTACCGTAGGTAAAGGTTTATTTTCACCAGGCCGTAAAGCCTCAACCTCAATTACCATATGTTCTGTAACAGATCCATAAATATCAATTGGATACCCCTTATCAGACATATTTTTTGTACTTTTACCCATTTCATAAGGCAAAGCAATGGTAATTTCAGATTGACCAGCACGGATAACTTGATGGCCAAAACTATATGTATCCATTACATTTGTAGAGCCACATCCCGCCATTGCTAGCAGCACAGCACCGAGCAGAGCCCCTTGTAATGTACGTTTCCAATTTTGTTTCATCATATACCTCACATCAATTCAGCATTTACAGTTAATTATAGCCTATAGTGTCAAGAAAATCTATACTAAACTTAATATTTGCACATAACATCATTTCTATAACTAGGCCTTTTATATAGATATCATGAAATGTTATTTACAGCATTTCTTCGCTTTGTTACACTAACAATAATGAAAGGAGTCACTATGAAAACAATCGGTATCATCTGTGAATATAATCCATTTCACAATGGACATGCGCATCAATTACATACCTTAGCACAAGAGCATCCTGAGGCGCTGCGCATTTGTATCATGAGTGGTTCCTTTGTACAACGAGGAGAACCTGCTATTTTTTCTAAATTTGACCGTGCTCGTTGGGCTATTCTCGGTGGTGCAGACATCGTTATCGAGCTACCTACACTCTATTCTTTGGGTAGTGCACAACTCTTTGGAACAGGTTCTATTCGTATGGTAAAAGCTTTGCATATCGATGCACTCTCCTTTGGTTCTGAAACGGCTGATCTAGATACACTCGTAGATATAGCTAAACGTATGGATTGTGAAAGTACTCAAGCAGTATTACGGACCTATATTAACGAAGGCATGTCCTATGGCTCTGCCTTTCGTAAAGCCCTTAATACAGAGATGCTCAACACCCCTAATGCACTGTTAGGACTTGAATATATTCGGGCAGGACTTACCTATTATCCTTCCTTAAAATATATACCAATCTTACGCACATCAGATCATCACGACGCGAATATTACAAAAGATTTTCCTTCTGGTACAGCATTGCGTAAACTTATAACAAATATGGCTACAGGTAGTAACAATTGTAATAAAAATAGTATCTACACTTCTACAGATATAGATACAACGACCAGTGCAAGTACAAATACAAATACAAATACAAATACAAATTCAAATTCAAATTCAACTGCAACTACATTAACAAAATTAAATACACTAAATAGTAAAATAGAGTTACAACTTCAGTCAATCATTCCTAAGACTATTGCAGACGATATGACTAATATAATTTCTAATGGTGCTTATGTAAACTATAACCGCTACTATGATATGGTCCATACTTTAAGTCGTCGTACTTCAACTAAGGAGCTAGAAAGCTTTGGAGAGTTCAGTGAAGGCATTGAACACTTATGGTCCAAAGCGGCCCAACAACCTACGTGGGACCTGGTTATGAAGCAAATAAAATCAAAGCGCTATACCTATGCCCGTTTACAACGAATGGGAGCCTATCTCACCTTAGGAATACAAAAAGATTTACTACAAAGTGCTATACAGGAAGCGCCACAATATGCTCGCTTGCTAGCCTTCAACGATAGAGGTCGTCAATGGCTTCGAAATGATTTTGAAATACCACTTATTCAAAAATGGGCCAAAGCACCTAATGAATTAAATACGTTGGGACAAACGATGCATCAAATCGATACATTAGCTACAGATATACAGGCCTTATGCTTACATAATGAAGTTAAACGAATGGGTCATATGGACTACACCTATACGCCACAATACATAAAATAAGCAGAACTACGATCTAGTAGAAACATTCTGCACATAAATATAAGAGTCAAATAATTTAATTTTATTAAGTTAATCATCTTATTATATGGTAATACTCAAAAAGAAGAAGGGGTTACAATACAGATTATTCCTGTATTGTAACCCCTTCTTCACCATCCAGATCAGCGACGGCAACGCGTACACTTTCAAGATGTGATGTAGGAATATTTTTACCTACATAGTCCGCTCGTATAGGCAATTCACGATGACCACGATCGACGAGAACGGCCAATTGAATAGATCTTGGTCTACCAGCCGTCATTAATGCATTTAAAGCAGCACGAATGGTACGGCCCGTATACAAAACATCATCTACAAGAATAATTGTCTTTTCCGTTGTATCAATCGTACACGGTTCCCCCTCTTTAGGACGAGCATCACGATCATCACGATACACTGCAACATTCAAAGACTCACAATCAATATGAATACCTTCTATACGCTCGATTTCCGCTTGTAAACGTTTTGCCAAAATGACACCACGCCGTTCAATGCCTACAATTAACGCATTAGAAAAACCTTTATTGCGTTCTAAAATTTCATGACTAATACGACGAATCGCACGCATTATAGCGTCTTGATCCATTAGTAAGCGTTTCTTCTCCATATATACGCCCTTACAGCATAGGATTGTTCTATGCCCCTATATCCAAATAAGTAGTAAAAATAAGTACTTAAATAATCAATGTAACCATTTAGACTATTTTCGTTTATCTTCACGATAAGTCTTAGCAAATTCTAAGCACGCCTTAAAATCAGCTGGTATCGGTGCTTCAAAGTGCATTTCTTCACCTGTAATAGGATGTTTAACATCTAACGATTTAGAATGTAATGCTTGCCCTTCTATAGGAAAATCCATACGTCTATATCCATAAAACGGGTCATTAACAACAGGATGTCCAATATGAGCAAAGTGAACACGAATTTGATGGGTTCGACCTGTTTCTAAATTACACTCTACCAAGGTTTGATGACCATAACGCTCCAATACTTTAAAATGTGTTACTGCATCTTTACTGTTTTCAAAGACAACAGCCATTTTCATACGGTCTTTTGGATGGCGCCCAATAGGCGCCTTAATAGTCCCCTTTTCTTCTACAATATTACCCTGTACTAGCGCCCAGTACGTACGTCTTGCAGAATGTGTCTTTACTTGTTCTGCTAGACCAATGTGCGCTGCATCATTTTTTGCAACCATCATAACACCAGACGTATCTTTATCTAAGCGATGCACAATACCCGGTCTAATTTCACCATTAATACCTGATAGGTCCTTACAATGGAATAATAGAGCATTTACAAGTGTACCAGAATAATTTCCTACTGCAGGATGCACCACCATGCCACGAGGTTTATTAACAATAACAATATCGTGATCTTCATATAAATAATCTAAAGGAATATCCTCGGGTTTAACCTCAATCGATTCAGGCTCTGGGATCTCTACACGAATTATAGTATCAGGTGTAAGCCGAAGATTAGCCTTCCCTACTTTACCACCTACTGTAACATGACCACCTTTAATTAAACTTTGAATATAGCTACGAGATCCTTCCATCTGTTCAGTTAAAAATACATCTAGTCTCATGCCTTCTTGCTCAGCACTTACAATATATTCATTCATCCTCTATTCCTCTTTGAGTCAAGTATAAGATATATATTTATTGACGAATCAAGTCAATGATTTATAAAGAGCCCTAATAATGAAAGCTATTCATGGTCCTCTTTCAATGAAAACAAATAAAATACAACAAAAGCTACACCTATACAAATACCAATATCTGCCACATTAAAAATAGGCCATACACGAAAATCAAAAAAGTCCACTACACCATGAATCATGTATCGGTCAATTCCATTACCAATTGCACCTGCGACTAATAAGGCGGATCCGATTTGCAAAGTCCAATGGCCCTTAGCTAATCGCTTCCAATAAAAAGCACAAACAGCTAATAGAACAAAAGCTACTAGTAAGAAAAACCATCGTTGATTCGCTAACATGCCAAAGGCTGCACCGCGATTAATAATATAGGTAAGATGAAATACATTAGGAATAACAGGTAAAGATTCACCTAACAAAAAATGATTCATTACATAATATTTAGTTAATTGGTCCAATAATAACCAAATGATGAGTACTGTATAAAACAAGATTAACTCCCTTACTATAATATAATTCTTAATAGTCCTATTATACTAAGTTACGCAAATTTAGGCAAAATAAAAAGCCCCTCAATGAGGGGCGTGTTTTATTTGTGATTACTCAGCGGAAATTATTTAAAAATGTCGTTTATCCGCGTTATTACTGGATTTTATGTATTTTAGGTTGAGCAACGGTTAAGCAACCGTTTCGGATTTAAACGACTTAATTCAATCCGAATAGCTCAGTTTTAACAGATTCTTTATATTTCTCAGATGGATTCCAAATTTCCATAAATTTATCGAATTCAAGTTCACTCCTGAATGTTGCTACCTGGTCATCCCAACCACTTATATGGCCCTCTGGAGGTAATACAGGAATGTTATTCCAGTCTAACGCACGTCTTAATCGCTTATATCCATCCTCTTGTAAATCTGATATATCTACAACGTCCGAGATATTATTATGCTCACAAATATATTTATATAAATCCTTTACTGTTATTCTAACTTTAGCCATTCCGTACACCCTTTCCATTCCTTGTCTAGTTACTAGCCATGACTTACCGGATTTCCGGCATTCGGTATCCTTAAACTGTTTATTTGCGTATCGCTTTAAGCAACATTGCTTAATCGAGTCGGCGGGTACACCCCATATCTCACCCGCCTCTTGGGTTGTCATTACATCGTCTAACTTCATAATACCCCCGTCGCTTTCAGTAAATTGTAGATTGATAGGATTAGCGCTATCACGCTGATTATTAATGTTAACCTTGCCATCATTATACCTCAGTTGATATAATGAAAGAGAGATGGTAGGAGCCCTATCGGGCTCCTGTGGTTACTCCTTGTTAATCGCTGTTATCACCGCCGTGATTAGCTGGATGATTGCGATTACTAAAGGCGGTAACCACTTTAACCACTTCTTTTTCATTTTCAACTTTTCACCTCCTTTCTATGGTTTTATTATAACACGATACCGTGTTATTTGCAAGTACTTTTTTAAAATTTTTTACACAAAAAAAAGACCTTACCAAGTTATATCCTGGTAAGGTCTTTTACATTATTACAGTAGTCAATCCATGAGTCCACCTGCTCATGCTCAGGAGATGCTTGGATCACCTCTCAATCATCGATGAATTACTGCTCCAATTGTCGCACCTGCTCCCAGTATTTGGGATAGGTTGCGTTGCATTCGTAAGCGTTTGATTGTTCTCTTGTCGTTGTCGATTTGCCCTTTCAACTCTGTCAAAGAGTTCTGCATTTCGGACAAGACAATTTCTTGCTTCATTGATTGAAGTTTGGCTTGCATTAATTCGTTCTCCAATTTGTTGATTGTATTGTGTGCTTCGTTCAATTCTTCCCTTTGCTTCATGACTAAGGACTGTACCTCGGTCAATGGAGCGCTGGATGTCTCGATTAAGCTCAACGCTCTCGCGTTGTTGTCTTTCAATTCGTTCCACTGTGTTAAGGGAATCGTTATTGTTGCTTCCGCTAGGTTGGTAGAAGATGTATCCGAGGCAAAGACAGATGACGAGCCCAATACCACCGATAACAATATAGCGGTAAGTAGGGTTATTAAATAGTATTTTGATTTTGTCATACATTATTCTCCTCCTATAAAGTCCGTAATGCCCCTTGCTATAGCACGCACTATAGTATCAAGGTCATTGTTAAGTAGTGCTAGGTCTTCATCATTATCAATGAATGCCATTTCAACTAACACGGCTGTTGCATCTGTGCCGTTTAATACCCATAAATCTTGACGTTCCTTAACGCCTCGATCAACCGTATTAATACTACGGATGATTTGTGATTGGATGTCGTTCGCTAATTGTTGGCCGTTGAAAGACTTGTACAATGTTTCAGTGCCACGTGCCTGCGTATTGAATGCATTGCAGTGAAGCGACACAAAGATATCTGCGCCCCATGCGTTGGACTCAGCACATACGAGACCTAAGTCATCATTTTGTAAAGTTCTAACTTCACATCCTGCAGTTTGTAAATAACAAGCCAATAGCTTACCTGCATCACGAGCAACGTCGCATTCACGACGTCCTGTGTTAGGATTTACTGCTCCAGAATCCAGGTCAATATCATGACCTGGATTTATAAATATTTTCGTCATTACTACTACCTCCTTCTAATTTATCAGGGACACCATTATTGTTTCTATCCAACCAAAGTCCTAGGAAGCCTACTACGGCTGTCAATACACTAGGAATGAATATGTGGTCAATAATATTGAGCCCAACATCAATCAGCTTATTAGTTTCACTTGATACATAGCCCCTAGCAAATGCCATAACATACTCTGTTATGACTAGCCAAATAGGAATTAGCATAACAAGTACTAGAATTCGTGTCGCTAGTACCCCAGTAGGTCTAATGTTAGCAACACGAACAGCACCATATGCTGATTTTAGTCGGTTCATGATTTGATATTTCATTGTCAGTCACCTCCTATATCATCCGTATTAAGTGTGATACTTCTTCCTATTGGCATATTGTTTAGAACTTGGATATGCATCAGTTCAGTACTCAGACTTTGAACCGTAGTTTCGAGGTTATTAAGCCTGTGAAACTTCGCAGCATCTCGTTCTTCCAGCTTGACCAACTGCTTTAGTATTTCCTGATTGCTTTTTGTTAAATCAGCGATACTGTTGATAGCGTCGGATAACTTATCGTCATAATCTTTACGTTGCTTATCCATACGTCGAGCCAAATGGTCATCTAATTCTTGCTTAACCGCAACTAACGAGGTATGTTCTAAGAACCACACCATCGCCCTAAATGACCCTCGAAGGGCGGCCCAGATGACCCCTAAGAGGGTCACCCAGAATCCAATGTCCGCAAAATACGGCGGAATTCCGAAGTCCATTAGCAATAATCTAATTTCATCCATTTAGGCCTCCGTTTTCTCCCACATTTTAGTGAAAACGTTCCATTTTTTAGTAGCGTCATGATTATAAATTTCTAAATCTACCCTATTAATGCCAATATCACTAGCTGGTACGGATTCATCGGCTACGATAATTTTATTAGGCCCATACTTATTATAGAATTTGTCTCGAAGATTTAGATTGTCATCTTTCCAAACAAAGGAAGGAATTTCTAATACTTTGATTTCAGAGCCATTGAAAGCGTCAACATCAATATTAGTAGCCTTTGGTAATTTCACAATGTTATAATCGCATCCGCTAAATGCTTCAGCACCAACTTTAACTACGTTAGGGCATTCTAATAATCCTTCTAAGTCGCTACGGCCATAGAATTGCTTAGGCAAAATTTCTGTAGCCGTCTCTGGATTGAATTCAACAAGACCTTTGATTTTAACGGTGTCAACGATATGATCGATTAAGTTAAGATATTCAAGATTAATATCATCTGCACCGTAAGGCTGAATTCTAATAGTGGCACTTCCGGATTGAATTTCAACAGCTTCTGCGTTGCCACTCAATCGAACCTTAAAGCCATCTTGTCCAGATACTCGAATTTCCGTATCCCCTTTTCTTGGCTCACTAAAGGTAAGTGGTGCATAAGGCTGTTCAGCCAACGCATGGACAATAGCAGTTAATATCGCTTCAAGGGTACCACTATTAATAAGAATGTTCTTACCTTGAAGTGCTGAAGCAACGCCTGATAAGTTAGGCATCTTCACTTTTAAGGATTCCAACCACTCCTCCTCGGTTCCTACGAATCCATGTGCTAAAGCGATTTCATAAGCACTTTTCCCATTATCACCTACCATGGTTGCTTTTACTTCCGCCTCTACTTTAATCGGACCTTCAATTCTTACTGGTAAAGCTTCGTTTTGCATAATACATTCCTCCTCTAATCATGCATGGCCACATCCTGAATTATGTTGACTACCCCCATACCCAGTTTGTAATATCGGCTAGGCTCCGATTCCTTATATGCAAAAGCATCATACACATGCTCACCAAAGGACTTGATTTCTAGGGTATCCTTTCCGGAAATATTGAATGTCGCAATCTTCCCAGATGCTACCCCCTGTACTTTAATAACAAGCGGACCGCTTGCTCGCTTTCGTATGGCGAATACTGACTTAAACCCTGTCAAATCCACATTGTCATCTTGAACTGCGTAAATTATCCCGAAATCCTCGCCAATATTGAGGTCTATATCTTTTACATTCATTACTTATCATCTCCCTTAATTGAATGGAATCATACCTTGTTTGTCGTACCCGGTCACATCGACTACCAAATACTGAGATGTAGTCTTACCCGAGCAACCTACAGGATACGTGGTGACTGTATTCCAATCAATGAACTGATACGATTTCAGCGATACGGTACTCTCATCGTGAAATCTGAACGTTTGCCACACTCGCCCCGTGTGTGACTTTTTATCTCCGTTATTGATATTGGGCCCCCAAACGGATACATCGATTACGGACATGGGTATAATTGCAACCTTGACGCCATATGACTTTGGATCACGGGCCATGTTTGTAAAAGTATCCGGAACGTAGTTTGATAACTGGTTATACCAATCATGCGCATAGTGATCGATTATGCGTAGATACCTGATGCGGCTATCATATATCACATCATTCTGCAGATTGTAATCTGCTGCCCAGGATGCTTTATAGTACTTGTGACGGCCAAGCACTTGCAATGCCGTATTAGGCTTACTACTCCCTACCTTGTCAACAAATCGAATACGAGGTGTATCTGCATTAGCCACAACGTCCTCGAAGTATCCAAAGCAATAGAATTTAATACCAGCCTTCACTTCATCAACCATTGCTTGTGTTACCTTTTCGCCTGGTTTAATTACATCCACTACCAGCACCATTAATCGTTCACGACGTTTATGAATCCACTGGGCCGCGAATTCATATCCTTGTGGAACTGATACTGCTATAAGAGGTGCATCACCATGATATGCGTAATTAGTGACATAAAATACCTGGATTACATTAGCCTCCCCTGCGATATATCCATATTGGAATTTACTTGTAGGCACCATCATAGGAGTGTAAGCTACAGGCTTGAGCGGGATTTGAACCGTTGGCGTTATCCCCCTCATTGCCCCGGTGTACAGAACTGCCTCTTTTTGTTTAGGGAAACTAAGATATACTAGATTGTCATAGGTATCGTTTATAATCGTGACACCTTCTTTATTCTGGATGTTAATAAATTCCATACGCCAACCACCCTTCATATGTAAGATCTTTAAATTGACGATTGATATTATATTCATCCTGGGACACTGCAAAATAATATGTTATGATATTGCCCCTAACCTCTGCCACTAAGTACTGCCCCATGGCTGCGGCCCAGACATGTTGCCCAGGCTGCAAACCATTCACAGTAATTTGTTGGCGTCGATTTGGGATGTCAGATACATACATCCGCCCCTCGATACGCGTGAGCCTTTCCTTGAGATTTAGTATGATATTGCCGTTAGCATCATAAGCTAATACATGCGGTTCCATAATACCTCCTACCAGCACCCAAGCTTAATCCGAGGGTTATTGTCATCATCAAAACCTGTAATAAGATTATCTTGAATCTCAACACGAGCACCGGTCTCTCTCGAACGAAGTAACCCAATTGTACTGGACACCGCCGCTAAATTTTCAACATGTAATTTATCGGCAGTGACTGCGTTGGCCTGAATCATCTTATTAACAATGACATTATCATCGAACTTAGTTGCTCCAGTGATGTGAATCAATTTTCCTGCAATGTATACCCCGGACTGACTGAGGTTAATACGAGATACCAACTCGCCGCCATCAATCTCACCAATACTTTTTTTAACTTGCAAATCGATGCTACCAGCTAACTCAGTAATGCGAGATTCCGTATGTGACGCCAAATTCGTAATTCTTCTAGTGGTCTCTTCAGAATTCGTATTGAATTTCTTATCAAGTTCCTTAATTCGTTCATCAACTTTATTCAGCCCAAGAGACTCAAGGTCTAGCAAGCTAGCATCAATTTGTGTCTTAATCACGACTTGCTTCTCGTTAACGAGTCCATCTCCGAACACATCCACAAACGAGCAACGTATCCGGTATATTCCGGCTGAGTTCGAATATGTCAGCATGGTGCTAGTAGTTTCAAAATCATCGGTGCGTTCATCTCCGATCACGTGGCATCTGATTGCATATGCTTGTGCGGGCTTAGCTGAGAAGTAAAGATTGAATCCACCTAACTGACTTTTTACTACAAGCTCAGGCGCGGCCAACTGCGGAACGTTATACTCGTATGTTGCTGCAGTCGAGTATTTGCCCAACGTACTGCGAGCATAAAGATAAACAGTATCTGCTCGTTTAGTTAAAGTAAGTACAGCAGAGGTACCTTTAACTCTTGCCAATAAAGCATTCGTATCTTTACCAGGATTATTATCGGTACGTAATTCGTAATAGTCGACGTCAGCATTCAGCACCTCATTCCATGATGCGGTAGCGTTTCTACTGAAAGTAATACCGAAATTACTAGGCATATCGGGTATCGCATCCATCGGTTTGACTATCACATCAACCATTTGAGCTGTTTCTGCCCGGTTACCAAATCGGTCAACCGAAATCGCTTTGATTCTATACTCCTCACCTGGACCTAATGATTTGATAATAACCTGACTATTACTACTGCCAGCGTACTGCCATTCTTGCCCTGGCACAGGCTTTCCGCTCTTCGACTTTAAGAGATACCAAATCTCCGCCACATCGAAATTGGCAGGATTACTAGGCGGATCAAATAGCACTTGTAAGTCGTAGTAAACACTTTTATCGGCCGTTTGATTGTACCGACTTAGGACACGTAAATTCTGAACATCCTCTGGCGTCTGCATCTTAGGTATGGCTATAGATTTTGTCACGCCAGTAGTCAGCTGGCCTAACTCATTAATTGCCTGCACGCGTACTTCATAGTTCGCGCCTAGCAGCACATCGGATATTATGGTAGTATTTGTGGATGCTGGGTAGTTTCCGATATATGTCCACGTATCGCTTTTTACGTTTCGGTAATTCACAACTACGTTTGAGACTTTTCCATCACGAGGTAACTGCCACGTTACACCTATGCGTGAATACATGATGCCATTAGCACCATAGACATCGCTCACTAACCCTACTGATTGAATATCAGATGCACCGTGATTCGTATAATCAATACTTGGCACCGTGCCATCATCCGATACGTAAAGTTCTGGATAATACTCCATGCATTGGATCTTACGAGTCATTTCTGATAGTGTCTTTGTAATGGCTAACACACGAAATGGCTTAGCCGATTTAGAAACCTCTCCGAATGCGTATACCGCATCAGGCTGCACCGGTATAGCCTCTTTAACAATCACATTGAGACCTGATACATTTATTACGTTAAACGTAGAGACGATATCTGTAGAGTTGCTACGGATCAGCAACTGATAGTCCTTCCCTGGTTGTACAGTCACTTCCTTGTCGAGTGTAATCGTCTGGCCACTTACCGCAACCACACGACCGCCCTCGCCCCATTCAGGTATGTCGTGCTGAATTAGAATGATATCTCCTACCGTACACGCTATGGCATCCGTAAACGCCTCTATTGTCACAGTACGTATTTCGTATTTATTGCAACGCAAGAAATGCTTACCGTGTTTATATGCCTGCTCAAGGCTAGTACATCCCATGAGTTCAACTTGTGCCGGATTTGTTAATGTATCCGACTCGTCGTAAGTATCTCCATATACAGGGATGACATCTCGTTCATAATCCTTATCCTTGTTAAGGAACGAGATTTCAACAGAGTTAGCCCTAGCCTCCACACCTTGAAACTCTTCATTAAAGCTACCGTGTTTTATATTAGCTACAGTAAACAACTGTACCGGTGTAGATTGGTAATCACTAACACATGTGAACCTGGTTCCTACAGGAATTACTTTCCCTCGACCTACTGCTTCTGGATACTTTATCGCATCCCATAATCGCATAGCGGTGTCGTATATATAGTTGAATGTAAACCCATTTGTTTTGCACTTATCCGCCCATGCCTTAAATGCGTTATAGTCAAGGCGCATATGGGGCTGTCCGAATACAATATATTCACCGCCAATCTTACGGCAGATGTGAATTAAATCATAAGCAGCCCAAGCTGGGTTATCAGCTGGTTGTGCTTCATACTTATTAATATACGGATTGAACACATACACCTCTGAACGCTCTTGAATCCATGTCACTTTTGGATCGGTTCCGCTTAGTTGAGATGTAGCCAACGCCTTAATCCCAATGAGGGCTTTTCCTGGATGCACGAAATCGTCATATATAATTTGAGTTAGCTGCACCCAGTAGACCTTATTGACATGGCGCAAGCTTTTACCATCTTTCGCACTGCATCGCATACGAATTTCGTAGCGAGCCTTTTCGAGATTGTCAAAGCGAAATACACGATAAAACGCATTATTTGTCGCCTCTTCAATTCGTCCTGCGTAATCAGATGTATTTGTCACGCTATTATCTGACTTAATAAAGTTCCACGCATCGCGGCGCTTAATATGGCCGGCCATGCCCTTTTGATTTGCTAAAGGTAATGCCTGCCAGGACTCATCACCTACCTTACGAATTTCTGCTTTCAACGTGACAGATGTACGGTCAGCGCCGCCACTATCATTTGAATAATATAATCCGTTTGGGAATCCAACAGTTAACTCTATAGCGTCACATGCATCGCCTTGTACCTGTTGCGTATTCCATGATTCAGTCAATTCATAGTTTAAGGATTGATCCGCAAAGTTATCATTGAAATTTGGGATAACTGTTTGGTCATTTGTGCCCTTTCTGATATCCACCTGCACATCTTTATAATTACTAATTGGGTTAGCATTAATACGAATATCTTCTATTTTTGATAATTCGCCCTCACCCGCACAGTATAAAAGATTAAGATATTGCTTTTCACCATCACTAATTACGTGGCGGGATAATAATAACCCAGCGCTTTTCATCCGGCCATACGTCACGGCTAAAGGGTAGCCTTGCCCAGTAACAGTTTCAGTGCCTCCCCAGCCATATGTATTTGACTGTTCAGAATTCGAACGGTCAACCTTAGGAGCAGTTAACTTTGAGACAATAGCATTACCTATCATCCCTACCGCCATAGCGATGACTGACCGCCAAATCAAGCTTTGGATGCCAAAGATAGCACCCGAAGCAATACCACCGGTAAATACGGCCATCCCTATTGATAGAAGAACACCAAAGAATTTGCCCTCAACTCGAGGCATTACTACAATGTAGTCTTCATCGTTCACAACTGTATCCGGCGTCGCCTCATGTCCATTTACTGAATACGCCCATTCCCCAGGTGCGCTGAAGTAATAGCTGATAGACTTGCCCTGTTTAAATGGCAAGTATTTTGTGTCCCGCTGCTCTGGCTTAAACGGGTTATTTACAACGATTACATTAACCATCTGCTACTCCTTCCTTTCATATATGTGCTTCAATCGAGGCACATATTTTGATATATGCTCTATACAGGTGCCACTGTGTTCAGTAGCGTGTATAAATTTACCTTCACCAAGATAAACCCCTACATGATCGAGATTTTTACCATATAGAGCAAACACCAAAACACTCCCTGGCATTGGTTCACGAACCTCGCGCCATTCATCCATTTGAATTTGGGTATATTCGGGTAGTGGTATTCCACTACGCCGATATACCTCAACAACTACATCCCAGCATTTCATTTCCGAGAATGGGGTGCCTATCATATCAGTCAAGTCACTTATTGGATGCATACAGTCCTCCTTGCGGGATAGTAGGTTCTCCGCCAAATCGTGTACTGTTCCCCAATTCACGACATCGCGCTAAGGTTTTATTGCATTGATTTTCGTGACCCTTATATCCACATTGAACCCCTTTAAATTTGAACGGACAGAAATCCTTCATCACACGGATTAATGGGAATCGTCGAGTAAAGCTAAAGTCAGTACCCAGTGTAAACTCCATCCATTCAGCATTTGCATGAGTTCCTGTAATTACGAAATGCTCCTCTTGCTCACACACATCAGGTATGTTCGTATTCACTACACGAATGATGACATTGGCTCCAGTGAATCCATTATTAGACTCTGCCATACGTTGGATTGTCCGAGTCACGTTAGATACAGATAACTTAATATTAGGCAAATCTGTTGCATTCTCTGTGACATCTTGAATGGTAAACGGAAATGCAATATAAGTATTACCTTGAAATTGGATATTCTCCGTATTGTATACCAATCGAATCGTATCCCCTTTATAGGATATTTCTAACAGCATTAACCACACACCTGTGGCCGATATTTGGTTTTTCTCTAAAATCGATGCCGTTGAGAGTGGTAGCATGTTATACCTCCTGTAATTTCACGGTTCCCATCCACACTCCGTAGTCATCCGCCGCAAAGTCTAACTGATCAGCAAATCGTACATTTAGTGTTTCCCGTGTTTCCGGATGAACCCAAGCGAATATACCGGAGCAGTTGACTTCATCGAAGAATGACCGAAGTTTATAATAATCAGCTGTTGGCAACTTGTACCCTACAGAATATGTCCGCCGAGTCTTTGTCGTCTTTTTCCTGGTGATTAGCGTCATATTTTCAACTTGACCTTTATACGAAATATCTGGAGTAGTCTCCTGAATTGGATATATCGGCCATCGAATATCTGGAAATACTGCCATAGTTATACTGCGGATGCCTTGATGGCGTCACGCATACCTCCTTTGTTTGATTCCATAGCACGAACTACTACATCGATAACATAATTCTCACCATCAAACCGAGAGTTCTGCTGCTTGCTTTCAAGTTCTTGACCAGACTGATTGATGATATTAACAACTACATTGTTGCTTGTAGCGCCACCTACCAATCGACGAGTTTCGCTTGCCGTATAAATGCGGTGTGATCCAGAGGACTGTAATAGTTCTGGTCCATTTTCACCAACCAACATAAGCCCTGGGTTCGTTTTTCCTCCGGCAGCAAATCGATTACCGGTAAATGCAGAACTAAACGAACCACCACCAGCAAAGGACGATGTCCCTTTTGCAGCACCTAGCGAACCGATACCACTAACGGCGCCGCCAAATAATCCTTGCAACTTAGGCATGACGTATTGTTGGAACGTTAACTGAATCATCATCTTAATAATGGCATTCGTCATATCCTTGAATATGTCCTTAATACCTTTACTAAATGACTTCGTTCCTGTTGCCATATCTTCGAGATTATTTGTCCATGCTGAGTTGATAGAGCTCATCGTACTATCAAAAGTAGACTTCGCTAAATCGGCATAATTGGTAGTCTCTTGTTTGTATTGTCGAGCAGCTTCTTGTAGGCTCGTTTTCAGACTGCGCCCTGCGAGTTCCCATAATTTTTGCTGAGACTCTAATAGGTTCTTTTCAATCTGCAACCTTTGAGTAGCCGTTAACTGGGCCTCATTGACTTCACTTCGTGCATAGTCAATATAGGTCTTTAACTCTTCAGCAAGTAGTGCGTCCGCATCACTGCGAGATAAACGACCAAGTGTAACCATATTATTTAAGTGGTCAATATTTTCACTTGTTTGCGTGTACGCTAACTCTCTGATTTTCTGCTCAGTATCAGATGCCAATTTTAAGCGCTCTGCTTGAGCTTTCTTTTCAGCGAGTTCCTTGTCGCCTACGGACTTAGTGTATTCTCGGATATTATCCTCAATCTGCGCCTTTTGTGCTTCAGCTTCCGCTTTGAGTAATTGCAAGCGGTCGCCTGTACGTTCAAGATCGAGTTTCTTAATATCCTCGTTCATCTTACGAACACGGATAGTCTGATTTCGTTGTGCTTCAGCTAATCGCTTTTGGTACAGCTCTTCATTCTTAGCTCTAACTTGAGCAGTTAAGTTAGATTCAGCAAGCATCTTAGCGTTTGCCGCACTACCTGCTGAATCAGCAGCAGCACTCGAAGCACCCCCTGCTAATAAGCTGGTATCAACATACCCCGTAATAGCGCCAAAATCACTTGATACGCTCGGTTTGCTAACTACACCAGTACTGGAATTCGCACCGGTATATCCGCCGTTTCCGTCACTAATGACAATATGATTATCACCGAGTACAACCACGCCGTCTCCAGCTTTAGGGACGTATCCATCGCCCTCATCATGCCATGCGCCAGCCGCTCTTGCAGCGTCCATAATAGATGGAACATATCGAGGTACATCCTTACCGAATGCTTGGAGTACGGAGTCGGAAAATAGCTTACCGCAATCTGTTGCCCATGTACCATCTGCGCCTAACTCGTACGCCTTACCGAGTTGCTCATTAGCTGCATCCAGTACGCTTACAGCTTCTCCAGTAACGCCTCCGCTTAATCCAGAAACAGAACGGATAATATCGCGGATGTTCTTATTGTTAGCCTCATACTGGTTCTTAGCAGTTAGATTATCAATTTCGTATTGACTGCCATCAATTTGTAAGCTTTGTAAAGTAAGTGACCGATACAAATCGGCCATGCGTTCCACTGCACTCGTCAACTTTTCAGCCGCTTGTTGGGCTTTCTTAGCTGCCTGCTCTTGGGCTTTGGCCGCTTTAGCTGCCTCTTCATTCGCCTTATTAATAGCCTCGGTATTCGTTAATCCGCCATTAGCAAGGTCCTCTTTCGCTTTTGCAAGTTCTTCATCGAGTTTCGCTTTTGCAGCATCCGCCTCTTCTTTTTGCTTTAAAGCCGCATCGATTCTAGCGCCTTCTTCTTTTGTAGCTAAGCGGTCATTCTTTACAAGTCCAAGCCACGCACTATCCTCAATCCAATATCGAGTATCGTGTGATTCCCTAAACTTGTCAGACAGACCTGCTGTTGAGTTCGTATTCTTATGAATACGCTTCCCATCAACATCTACCCCCATATAAGAGCCAGATGTTTTTTCATTGTAACGGAAATCAAGTAATGCTTTCCCGGCAAGCCCAATTACTGTAGCTAATGTTACCCAAGGACCTGCTGCAGCAAGTGTGGCCAATCGCATAAATCCGAGTGCGCTAGTTAGCGACCGCATGACTATGATCACGGCACCGGCTTCTGCACCGAATTTGACAATGCCTCCGATAGCTTCCTTTTGCTCAGCGGTCATCGACTCGAATTCTTTAGCGACGTCTAATACGCCTTTTGCATAATCATTAAACACAGGAACTAACTCATGGCCGATGGATACTGCTAGGCGTTTTCCGGTATTTTCTAAATCTTTTAACTCCCGATTTAGCTTTACGGACTTAGATGCAGTCTCGTCGTCGATGATAAGGCCCATAGCTTTGGCACGTTCAGCCACTTTGTCCATCTGTTCAGCGGACATGTTGAGCATAGCGTGCATCTGATATCCAGTACGTCCAAAGAGTTCCATTTCGACACGAGTCTTTTCAGCCCCGTCTTTCATGCCTCTTAGACGTTCCTGTATCATCTTGAACACTTCAACGGTGTTCTTGCCTTGGATGTCTTCAAGCGTGTAGCCTAATTTGCTGAATATATCGGTACCGAGTTTCCCCTCTGCCCTAGCGACTTCCATTTTCTCTTTGGCCGCTCCGACGTTCTTAGAGAACTTAGCAAATGCACCAGCGCTATCTTCCATAGCAATACCCATGTAATTAGCTACTGCTAATAGTTCACTGGTTTCTTTTGCCGTAGCACCAGTGATACCGGATAATTTCTTAACGGCTACATCCCATTGAATAGCCTCTTTGGCCAATTTGGCGCCGATGCCTACCACACCAACACCGGCACCTATCGCCATGAGGTCATTCTTCATTTTGCCAAGGGCGGATTTGGCGCCTTCGGCACTTGCCGTAATTTTCTTGAGTCCAGCTTCTGTATTCTTATCGGTCAGCTGAACGACAATATCAATTAAATTATTGGCCATTCTTGTGCGCCACCTCCAACTCTTTAGCTTCCAAGATTACAAGCAAATCAATAAGGTGCGGTAGTGGCTCGATGCCGTAAGCCCTCGCCACTTCTAACACCGCCGGCATATCGAACCCCGCAATACCGCCTGGATGCCAACGTCGCTGCATCCGGCTAGCGTTGTACACTCGCATTGCTTGTCTAGTTCCATCTAATTGGTGAGGGGAATTAAACTCACACTCCGAACAGTCAAAATGCTGTTTAGTCTCACGTTGCATTTTGACGCAGTCTGAGCAGTATTTCGGCTTATCGGAGTTGAGCCAACCCCACACCTGAATTAGTTTTTTTCGATTTCAGCCTTTTTTTCGTGAGTAAACCGCATGGTATCAAGCGCAACTTCCATAAGATCATTGTCTGGTGCTGCGTTGATTTCATCTTCGGTCAACCCGTAAATGTGCTGCATAATCCATTGTGCAAGGTCACGAGAACGCAATAAGCGCTCTGTGTCCGGTGCTTCCTCCGGAACTGGAGTATACAATGGGTCTAAACCGGATTTAATTAATTCGCTACGCTCAGCGAATGTTAAGCCTCTTACTTTGATATCTTCAAATGCCATATTGGCACCTCCTAGTATTGTTCTTGATTATTAACTAATGTAATGATGGCAGCGGACTTACCTGCATCTGCACGGTAGTACGCCTTAAACGGTAATTCGATATTAACGCCTCTAGGGCCATCGATACCTGGGGATTGTCTTTCATATACAAGTTCAGGCAACTTAAATGTAAGTGACCAGTCGTCTTGTTCGAGTCGTAATTCCAAGCTGGATTCCGTACCGTTAACCGCCTTATTCAAAAGGTCTTTGTTTTGGAAGAACGCTTTAACCGTGCCTGAAATAGTCGCAATACCTGGGTCAATGTATGTTCTAAAACCTTTGCCGCCAATAGCGTAAGAGTCACCGTCCAAGCCAAAGTCAAAATTGATATCGCAACTTAGAATATTGGCTACAGTAACGCCACCCTCTTTGATAGTCGCATTAAGATTTTGGAATGGTAAGAAATTAACTGCTTTTGCTGCGGCGTCGAATGTAGTGGCCGCTAATGTTTCCTTACAGCCCATTACATCCACAGATGCAGTTAATTCAGCATCACCGCCAAATTTAAAGCCTAATTTACTAACTCGCACACCGGCGAATTGTTGGAACACGTTAACATCAGGATAGCCCTGTTCAATAGTTAACGACGGCATCGTATTGCCGATTTTAAATACGTGCTCAGACTTCTTATTTGGTGCTTGGCCAGTTGTATTAGAAGTCGGTTGACCGAATGCAGCTTTTAGCCAATATCCGATGTCGATTACACCAACGGGCACGGTTAAACTACCGGACGTGTCAATGTTGCCACGGAATGGCGCTGCGGGATTACGATCGCCACGGATTACTGTGGAGTCGTTTAAATTTTGACTAGCTTTTACAGAGCTAGAAATAATCGGAGTGATTACACCGCCAGTGGTTGGCGTTGTACCAAAATCCGCCTCAAACGCAATCGCCACATGGGACTGAGAACCCTGTGCACGTTTTGCTGTTGCCATATGCATTTCCTCCTTTAATATTCAATATTCCCGCCAATTACATGCGGGATTTCTATAGTAGCTGTTAAACGTCCAGTGAATACTGGGCGCCAATTCATTGAGTCTAATTCATAATCAATGCCGATTACCGGAAACGCCGGATTCACCTTACAAATGCACTCAATGATTAACTGTCCTAGGTTATCCGATTCTAGCACTCCATCGTATCGAATAATATTCTTAACGCGAGTTGCGCCTTTATGGACAATACCCCATACAATCATTAACGAGTATGTGTAGGTATCAGCAAGCCCTTCGTTCTTATTACTCGGTAGTAATATGATGCAAGGGCAATCTTCTTCGAGCGGTGCATCAACATCGTCGTAGCCGACATACAGTTGCGCCGGCTTTCCGTATTTGTCATTGCAAAATTTAGTCAACGTTTCATCATTCGCTAGGGCTTCAGCCCAACGTTCAACGATGCGCGACAGTGGAATTGTCTGTTGCATCAAATCACCTTACCTTGTAGTTACGTCGAGACGCGGATTGTGCAGCCGGGCCATAAATAGCGTAGTCGCCTATCTTACCCTCGATATAAGGTTTAAGCTTAGGCTGTAACGCAGCTTTCATAGGGCCATACGTATGACGTGGCTGAATTTTGAACATCGATTTACCCTTAGGCAACGGTACTCCTGCGGCAAATAACTTCTTGCGCATAGGCTCCGTAATCTGCTTAGTGTATCCTTCCTCGATACGTTCACCCAATCGTTTTGCCGAATTAGATAACCACCCAACTCGGACGGATTGCTTGCCCTTGTCATATTGATATCCGACTGCATTCGATAGCTTACCGAGAGGACTGTAGCCGATTGTCCTGGCGCTAATACCCATATCGAGTAAGGCATTTCGCGATTTCGAGCCCCAGGCTTCCCGTTCTGCCCGTCCTCCGCTTTGATAAGCTTCCCGAAGTTTCGCACCAAATGCTGACTCAAATGCCGCCCTGCGAGCCGGTGCCATGAAGTTAGGATATCTACGTCCACCTGGTGCACCCGACCGGATGCCCTGCTTTATTTCTTTTTGCATCATCCATCCTGTTGACTTTAATGCCTTACGCATCCAGTCTGGTTTGGTTTCCGCGATGAAATTCAGATACGGCGTAGCTGTGTCTGTAATCGTAATAGGCTCATTACTCATTACGGTCTCACCGCCCTCACGTTATGCACGATTTCAAGGCAATACATCGTACCGTCAAAGTTAGAAATGTGATCAACGTACCATTTCTCACCATTGATATACACTTCGTCTTTTGATCGTGGTTCAGGAACATCCTTAGCACGCACCCAAATCTGAGCCTTATCAGCTAGTGCTTTATCGACAAATCCGGAACCTTTGCCATCATATTCGCCAATCTCCACGATAGCTTTGATAACTTGGCCTTTGTAGGTAATTCGCTCACCAAATACAGAAAGCAGTGCATTAGGCCTATATGCTAATTTCATAGTGCATTACCTCCTATGGAGTAGGCGGGCATATGGCCGCCTTTACATTACTTTTCTACATTTGGCACAAGAGCGACTTCCAATACTGTAGTACCTGGGCGTTTTTCTGTAAGAGCCACGCCTAATACTGGGTTAGTGTCCGTCTTAGATGCTCGCTTTTGATCTTTGTCGAAATACACAGTATCACCTACTGCAAAAGAATCGGATGTTAATGCCGCTACTTCAAAACAGCCAGTTACCTTAACTGCACCGATTGAATTAGGACCAATGTTTGTAATTGCCACACCGTGCATTTTACCGATAGGAACGATGTCCCCTACTTCAATCATTTCGGTCGTTGTATTTTTAAAATCGACGCGGTCTAGTTCTTGAATGAATTTAGCCATATCTATTTACCTCCTAATCAGTTACTAATTATTTACCAGGATTTTTGTACAAGCCGCGGAAGTCAATTGCTGTTGCGTTGCAATCGATTGCTACTTTGTACTCGATGCCGTCAACCTTGAAGCCTGTTTGCGTTTCTAAACGAGGTGTTTCAATGCCATTTAAGTACGTTACTTCGATAGTTTGAACATCTGTAGGACGGGATGCCAAATACCAAGCATGCGGATCCGTTAATGCTGCATCTACAACGATAGTGAATCGACCACTGAATGGGTTGACTGTATCATTGCTACGAGCAGGGTCTACTACAGATTTAACTACTTGATATGCTAATGCTTCGAGCTCAGGTGGAACAATCAAATATGTAGGTGAGATATTCAAATTGCGATTTTCACCAATATGTTTTTGACGACGCATAGCTGCTACACCTGCAGCTAAAGATACAACACTTAATTCGGAGCCTGCAGTTGCCAAGTTCTTACGGTCTGCACTAAACAAGGCCTTTCCGTCTTCTAACACAGTATTGCCGCTTAAAAGGTCATATACCATGTTATTGATTTTATTTTTTGCTGCACGACCAAATTTAGAAGAAATATCGTTAAATACACCCAAATCGTCATTAATAATAGCTTGTCGTGTTAAGCTGAACGTACGTCCGAATGTCAATACACTAACATTCGTACCTGCTTCGCTCATTTGGGAATCCTTGAATTGTCCGCCCTCAGGGACAAGTTTCAATTCAGCTGCTTCGGAAAGTAAAAAACGTTTTGCTGGTTTGAAGTCACGATTACTACCTTTCCCCGCCCAAGTTGCAAATGTAGATGGTGCTGTTTCATAACCTTGCATCAAGGCCTTACTTGCTACATTAGACAACGCGATTGGGAAAGAGGATGTGGAGTTGATAGCTTCACGAGCTAATTCAAATCGATCGGAGTAATTAGCAGTTAGACCTTCACGAACCATAGACTCACGTGCTAATTCCATTAAGGACATAGAACGGAGTTCATTTGCACCTGGTGCAGGATTTGCGACTGGGATACCCACAGACATCATCAAAGCGTCCTGCATAGCCATGCGGAACTTATCAGAATCTGCTTCACCAACTTTAACGGATACTGGTTTATTGCGTTCACGCAACGCATCCATTACTGCCTCACGAACTTCGGCAACAGATTTGCCGGATTTGATGAATTCATCTACACCATCAACTTCAAAATCACGACATAGACTTGTGATTGTGGATACACGTTCACGTTCTGCCGCAATCAACTTTTTAGCGTCATCCGCATTAAATCCTTTAACTCCGGACTCTGGTACTTCCGGTACTACTTGTGGCACGTTTTGCTCAGTGCCTTTTGCATCACCTTTCATAGGTTCCTCCTCATTATCATCTACACTTCTGCCTACCCCTACACTTGGATCCGCAGGGACAGACACAATACTAATTTCCAACGGTTCCCAGTCTGTAATTACATATGCTGGGCCAGTAAATCGACCATTGGAGCTTTTAGAATCGGAATCAATTAATTCCTCGTATCGGCTTATGGAATATCCGACACTCACGCCCTGTAGCGTGCCTTTTAACACCTTTTGATAAATCTTTTCAGACTCATCGTCCTCGTCGAATTTAACGATCGCTTTGCCGCGATTGTCTTCAATCCACACATTCTCAATGTGCCCGACTACGGCATCACGGTCGTGATTGAATAACACCGTACCCAAACCATTATTAAAGCGGTCTAGGTTAATACATCCGTCGTCATGACACAATATCTCTGTTCCGAACCATCTTTCATATGGCTCTTCAGAGGAAAATGACAATTCGACGGTACGATCATCGTTCGCTTCGATATTTGTAATTTGCGCCTCTCGGGCATATTTACCTAAGAGCTGCTTCTTTGCAAATTTCCCCACTAGCTATCATCTCCTTTCATATCAGTGGTGGTATCATCCGCTAGATTCGTTATGTCCCCATTCATATCAAGGGCAACACCCAATTCCTTAATGCGGTCTTGTTCCAGCTTCCGCTGTTCAAGTACTTCTTCCCAGTCTTTACCAGATGCACTGCATACATCCTCGAGCGTTGTGAGTCCTGCCTTAATAGCTTCCTTGTTAGCATTAACTTCCTTAACAGGGTCAATCCAAGACCAGCCTGGAGCTAACCACGCTACTTTCTTATAAAGTTTTGGGTTTGCTGCATAGTCATTGGCCGGGATAATTCCCTTTAGGTAGCATGCTTCAATGAAAGCCCGCCATACAGGCATGCAAAAATGCTCAATTATAAAACGCTGCATCTGCTTGAATGATTGCTGATCCTCCAGCATATTCTGCCGAGCTGCGGAGAAGTTACCACTAATGTTGCGCGTCACTATGTCCGCGCTTAGACCCATGCCCGACGCTATGCGTCTTGTTTGAGTCGCCGAATATTCTGATGCGGTTCCTGCATTTCGCTTAGGCTCCGCAAACGAAATAGATTCACCTGCACGTAGATGTTGGATAATCCCTGGCGCCATCGAGCGGACTTTCTTGCCTTTACTGTCAATCTTATTTGCAACCATCGGGGCACTCCCAGTACTACTTGTTACAAACGCGCCGAAACATGCGGCTACACGAGCCGCTATAAGGTCAGCATCCATGTATTCATCTACATCATGAATTCGCTTTAGTACGAGAGCTAACATACTGACTCCGCGCAGCTCACTAGGTCTGCGAGGCTTATGTAATAGAAAAGCCCTATTACTTGGCAGCCTTGCCTCGTTAAACGACCGTATTCCTAACGGATCTGTTTGGAATACGTGATAGGCTATTGGCCTTCCGTATTTGTTAACTTCCACGCCATTAACAATACTATTGCCATCCTCACTTACCGATACGGCTCCGATATTCTCGCCCTCGATAAACTGTAATGATAGCGGTATATCTGCACCTTCGTAGGTCATGTTAACTAGGATTTCCCCATCGTAGACCATACGGCGCAGGGCCATCTCCTGCAATTCGTAGAACGTAGATATTCCTCGTATATCCGCGTTCTCTTTATCCACCCAGTCAGCCCAAGCCTCCTCAATTTTCTTATTGAGTCTTTCATTTAGCTTTCCTGCGCGGGTCTTAATTTTGCACTGTGGCTTTATCCCGGTACCTACTACGTTCCGTAGTAATGCCAATACAACACTTTCAGTGAGATCGCTATTAAGTTCTGCTGCACGTGCTCGGCCACGGATCAAATCACGTTGACCAGATGCCACTTGTTCAGCTGTACCAAATACGGGCATCCAGTCGCCACTTAATCGGTCTGTTGACGCCGCATCATATCCACGTTCAAGCGAACTGCGGAAATATGCTCTACGGGCAGCTCGTTCTGGATTGAAATAAGCTATTACCTTATCGAGTATGTTCATCGTCGCTCCCATGACACGTAGGATGTCGTGCTATTACATTCCTCATCATCAACGCGAGCCATTAACTCACGTTCACGAGCATATAATGTCGGCAGGTCATGCGTCTTAAATCGCTTACCACTTACAGACATCTCGGCGTATCCGTTCGTCTCGATTTCCTCGATTATCGTTCGAATACGCTCCAAGTCTTCTCTTGCGCTCATGGTCTCACCTCCTTCTTAGCTAAACCAACCTCGGCTATCTGCATTAAAGTCTTCATCATCCGTATCCTCGTCCTCCTCATCGGTATCCAGATTATATTCGGGTAAGTATTTAACACCTACCGAGTCCGCCACCATGGCGTTGTATACACACGTATCCAACAAGTGATTTGTTGGATGACTGGTTAATGGTTTCCATTGCACTGTAACTGCTCCGGTCTTTACATTTCGGATTTCTTGCTTTTCCTCCGACCGGAGGTGTTCCGAATATTCCTCCGGGCAATCCTTAAATAAATGGATTGTGCCAGGCTCATTAGCCGGACGTACCATACGTGCAAATATAAAGTCCTTCCAGTAATCGGTATTCACTACGTACAGCTTCATGCCTCCGATGACGCCCTTCTCGATGCTGCTCATCTTATAAGGCGGCGCTAGAGGACTGTGCGAAGAATCACCTTTAACTGGTACGCATACTTCTGGGTACTGCGCACAGTACTGATATACTTCATCTGTTCGGTAGCCACTATCGATACCGGCCCTCACAATCTTACGGGCCTCACCATACTCTGATGGATATTCTCTATCGATGAGTATCTCGGTTAAGTCTGCCCAACTACTTGCTTGACCATAATCGACTAAGTAGCTTGATACACCATGGGCGTAGGCTCTAACCTCCCACCAGAAATGATCTTGCTGCACATCGACAGATGCGATAAGTAGTGGTGCATGCTGTGGCACAATACCTCGAGGAACTTCCGATTGCGTAAACACGAGGTTCTGCGTGCTTTTAGTTTTCGCAGATTTCCACGGCTCCGCTAATCCAGAGTTGATAAAATTCATCAACTCACTTGGCTTATCCTTTGATTTAACAAACTCATATGCCACATCGCCAAAGGTAACCCATGGAGAGTAAAGGGATGACATATGATAGGCAACCGAGCGGACAACTCGGACTTGTGATTCATTCACCGCACGCCATTCACCTTGCCGGAGCATATCCATCTTGTGCTTATCATCAATACGTTGCTTACAATGTTCGCACTCATAATATGCGGTATCACGTATCATATCCGCATTGCCATGGTGTTCCTCCGGCCATTTTATCTGTTTGAATTTGAGGGTCTGCGACACCCCGCAATGCGGACATGGCACGTAATACTGCTTACGTTCATTTGCGTCCATATAGGACTGCCAAATATTGCCACTTTCAATCGTAGGAGTTGACACTCTTACAATCTTCTTATCAACGAATGTCTTGGTACGTTCCTCAGCCAGCTTAATCGGATTCGCTTCCTTACCGGAGAAAGCTGGATACTTATCAATTTCATCGAAGAATAAGTACTTAATTGACCGACTTGATAAGCTGCTTGGTGAATTCGCACCAACAAGCACCATGTAGTTTCCATTAACGAAGTCTAACTCCAGCAGCTTACTGCCTTCGTCATACATATCTGCCAATGGTTCTACGCTCCTGATCATCGGTTGCACACGTTTATCGCTAGCAAATTTTGCAATAGTATCCGTCGGATAAACCATCATAACTGGTGATGCAGTTTGGTGTAACGCATATCCAATCATATTAAGCTCAGCTTCCGTCTTACCAATCTGCGCTCCGAAACATAACGAGATGCTTTCAATGAGAGGGTCTGTGAATTTGTCCATAGGCTCCTTGAGATAAGGTGTCCGTGCTGTACGCCAGCGCCCAGGTTCGGCAGATATATTAGTCAGTACCCTGTACTTATCTGCCCATTCTGAAACGGTGTATCTTTCAGGTGGCTTGAATGCCTCTAATTCCTCAGGGAACCAGTCAACCTTTGGACTTACCTTTTCCCGTGGCTTTGACTTTCGGCGTGTACTCGCCTTCGCGTGCGTAGCTTTCGAGGTATTCTTCGACAAGGCCATTCACCACCTTTTCTACACGAGCACGTTCTTCAGGATCCGTGAACTCACTTCCGATACGCTTACCTAATTTGGTAAATGATGTCTTCATCTCCAATACTCGGTTAGCCCATGCCTGGGCCACATCGGCACGAGGAACATATTCGCCATTTAGCACATCTAGCATTTTCTTTTCACGCGCAGCCTTTGCCTCTTTATAATCTGCTTCGGCTTCTAACTTACGAGTTGATGCGGATTTGCTTTTAGCGTTATCGCCTTTTGCCTGCCCTAAATATACGAGGACTTCCCGGAGATTCCACCAACCTACAGATGCTTTAGGCATTCCTGCTTTATGATGTCGAGAAATAATTTCCGGAGTGACCCGCAAGAGGTCACATAGTTGAGTGCTTGATACGAGCAGATTGCCCGCAGCATCAAATTTCACTCTTGGTTTTGTGTCCGCCATAGGTGTACTCCTTTCTAAATTCGTCTTTCTACATTCAACAGGAAAATTTTTCTCACAGAGAGAGGACCATCGCGCGGGGGCGACCAGCGGCCATTTTTCGCCCGCGGAGTACCTTTTCCCAATTTTCATTTTCTCAATTAGCTATTATCATTGATACTCAATAAGAAAAAGGGTAGACCTCAACTAAGTAAGGTCTACCCCGGGGCAGTGCAGCAGGCAGACATATTGTGCGGGCCAGACACTGCCTGCTATCTACTACATTTACATTATATTAAATTAAGAGTGTGCCATTCTATGCCATCTTTTCAAATTCAGCCATTGCTTTCTTGTGAAGTCTGTGAACTTGTCGCCACGAATACCCTAGCTCGACAGCTATCTGCTCCCATGGCAATGCATTAATGTATCTGAGATTCAGTACATCCCTGTATTGTCCGTCAGATATTTGGTTGATAACTTGCTTGACCTTGTTTCGAGAATCAATCAATTCATCCCATTCTCTGTTCAGCTCCTCCCTACATTCTTGTAAGTGCTTACTGATTCGTGGCATAGCATCTCCCGATTCACATATCTGTATAGCTTCTGAATGTAAATCTCGGTTAATCGCACCTAGCTGAATCTCTAACGCACGCATTCGCTGCTCAGTATGGCGGACAGCTTGTAGTTCTTCTATACCCATCATATGCGATAGTCCCCATATTTACTGATAATCATCTGTGCTCGTAGTAATCCGTCAATGTATCCGCTTTCACGAATTCTATCATCTAGCATAGGTGATCTCAGTTGTCTATTACGGGCTCGTATGATGGCAAGACTTAAATCTGACTGTATGGCACCTACAATCACATCTGCCCTGCTTCTACGCTTTTGCATCCTTTACCTCCATACGTTCGACAATATCCTCGATGGCTTCTACCATATCTGTTTTGCATTGCTCAACAGCGGTAAACATCTCCTCACACATGGCGTACGCATCATCACTCAGATCATCATCTAATCTCTCGGCAACATTATCCTTGAGATTATCTACAACCTTAACTATATCCATGACAAGATGATACGTGTCATCTAGATAGTGCCCTTTGTTAATTAGTAGTCGCTCGACTTTTGTCATGCTCTTCCCTCTTTGCAATCTCCCGATTTAGATACCAACGGGCTTTTTTCAAATCCTTAATAGCATCGTCCTTATGACCAGCTCGGGATACATACTTCACAACATTACCTAATCGATATCCTAGTTTCTTGTCTTCGATGTAATCGATAACCTCGATATCGCCTTGTGTATAATGGCTTGGGTGGTTTATATCATCGCATTGATTAACTATGCGATTAGGAGGTTCAGGAGGTCTGGAAGGTCTATGAGGTCTATCTAGTATATTTCTTCTCATATTTATACCAAATCGATTCATTGCTTCTCCGAAACGTCTCAACTCTTCATTCGCTATGTAACGACTTAGCTCTTCACTAGCTGATAGCCTAGTAGGTGGCGGGGGATTATTTGGTCGCTCATACAATCTACCTGGGGTTAACCCGTATACAGTCTTGTATTTTCGTTTATCAACGATATCTATAACTTGAATAGTCGTGTAACACACTATTATTACAATAGCTCCGAATAATCCCGCCATTATAAATTGATCCATATTAATCATCCTTTCTGTATTTATCGATTCTTGCTTTTAGGCTTTGCAGCACATATTCCTGCGCTCTGTCTTTTTGGGCTAGTGCATCCATCATATCCTCATCGCGAGTTCCCTCACATATTAGATGATGGATAATTACCTTCTCCATTTGACCTTGGCGATGTAGCCGCTTATTAGCTTGTTGATATAACTCAAGGCTCCAATTTAACCCGAACCATATTACGTGGTTCCCGCCGTCTTGTAAGTTAAGCCCGTATGCCGTACTAGCCGGATGCGCTAATAGAATGTCAATTTCTCCAGCATTCCACGCTATCTCATCATCGGCACCCTTTAACTCACGGACACATAATTTAGTCTTAGCTAATGCTACTTTTAATCGTTCACAGTCATGCTTGAAATTGTAAAACACTAATGCAGGCTTGCCATTCAACTGTTCTACAAGCTCCATAAAAGCCTCAACCTTACAGCCATGTATCTCGTGAACGTTCCTGTCGCCATCATATACAGCGCCATTCGCTAACTGTTGTAGCTTTGTAGATAATGCTGCTGCACTCAAAGCTGTGATATCTTCGCCGGCTTCAATCAACTCTAATACAGATGTACGCTCCATATCTTCGTAAGCCTTTTTAGCTTTTGAATCTAACTGCACATATTTAATATCATTGATTACTGGAGGTAACTCCAAATAGTCATCAGCTTTCATGGATATACATAACCCAGATATTGCCGCCATAATACTGTCATTTGAATCGGATTTAGGTTTATAGGAATACACCATTTCGCATGACCTCTGATCAGGCTCGAAATAGTAATCTCTAAATCCTGTATACGTTTTCCCCAATGACTCACCGCGGTCTAATAAATACACTTGTGCCCATAGATCGATTAATCCGTTAGGGGCTGGTGTACCTGTTAACAACACCATACGCTTGATGTGGTTATACATATAGGCTAATGATTTAAAGCGCTTAGCTGTATGGTTCTTAAAGGAACTGGATTCATCCACAACTACCATGTCAAACGGCCATGCGTTCTTGTAGTAATCAACTAACCACGTTACATTCTCACGATTAATGATGTAGATGTCGGCAGGTGTGTTTAAAGCCCTAATACGCTTTTTCAAGCTGCCTAATACAGTAGATATCCTCAATATACCTACGCCGTCCCATTTTCGTGCTTCTCGTTGCCATGTAGCCTCCGCTACTTTCTTAGGCGCTATAATTAGCACTTTACGAATGGCGAATCGGGAGTACTTCAATTCGTATATGGCTGATAACGTGATAATCGTTTTTCCTAAACCCATATCCAGGAATAGCCCTATCTTATTTTGATTAACGGTCTTGTCGATACAATATCGCTGATACGCATGCGGAATAAACTGCATTACGCTTTCACCCCGAATTCTTCTGTGAATTGTTCCAGATAACCAGTCACCGCATCTGCACCTTTTAACACAAATACTTTTTGATTTAACTTTTGTAGTTCACGGGCTTGGACTCCCTGCAATCGCGAAAGTACACCTTTGGACGTCTTCAATTCTACGAAATGAATAACGCCGTTCGGCCATATGACGATTCGATCAGGCACACCGATATTACCAGGGGATACAAACTTATACGCTTTACCTCCCGCGTGTTTGACGCCTGCAACTAATTTTCTCTCGATATCCTTTTCTAACATTTCTCACCTCTGAAATTTTTAAACGTTAACATGTTTACATACGCGTATATGAGGGTTCAAATTAAGGCTGTAAAGGGCGTATTTTTTCTTAAAACTCTTTGTTTTGATATTTACCAGTATATAATGTTAACATTGTTAACAAACATATATGAATATAGATAAATACTGACTTTATGCGTTAACATGGTACGTTAACATTCTCCGAATTCGTTAACATTCTAATGTTAACAAAAATACTGAGAATGTTAACGCTTAATTGAGAATGTTAACGTTATAATTTCAGTTTTGACTCGTTGATTCTGAACCCTCTTTGATGTCCATATTCACCAAATCTCATCAACTGACTTCCGCCCATTGTATATGGGGAGTCCGCCAGTATTTGATTAATTTCCCTGGTCTCGATCTTCTTCATGCGACTCGGGTCGTTACCAAAACATTCCCACCATACCTCTGCCGCACAAATACGGTCACGATATACTAACTCTTGACCCTCGGCAGGCTTAGCGTTCATGCTAAGGTACGTCCTCCGGGCACTACGACTCATCACATTCCAATTTAAAGGTACCTTAATTAATAAAAACTCATTAATCAGTCCTGCTTTGGTATTTGATTCCATATGTGCTTCTCTTGCCGCATCAGCCAGTTTTAGTACAGCCGGGTCATCCTCGATAATGAGGCTTTCCCCGCTTTTATACCGATACAAGGCCTCTGCCCATAACTGGTCTACTTCCCCCGGAAGATTAACGAATATATTCTTTCGTGGAGTCGTCATTTCAAGATCAATAGGCCAAAATCGGCGATTACCTGTAATATCTTTTAGAAATTCATATTGATTCGTACTGCCAAAAAACACGCACTGCCGTGGATATTCTTGTGTACGTCGGCCATACGCTTGACGAAATACATCTACCTGACGACTTAAAAATTGCTTAGATGCATTTTCTTCCGCCCTCGAATACCCGGCCATTTCACCAGCTTCTATAATCCATTTACCTTGAATACCTTCTGCAGCTTCCTTACCCTCAAAGGTATTTAAGCCATCAGCATACCATTTCTTGCCCATTGTGCGGATAAGAGTACTTTTACCGATACCCTGACCGCCAATAAGAATTGGCATCGTGTCATACTTGCATCCAGGCTCAAACGCTCGCGCTACTGCCGCCGTAAATGACTTTCTAGCGGCTGCACGGGTATACACATTATCCTCAGCTCCTAAGTAGTCGATGAATATGGTATCCAATCGGGCGATACCGTCCCAGGATAACCCATTAAGGTAATCTAACACTTCATTAAATCCATTTTGCTCAGCACACATGATGAGGGCATCCATGATTTTATCTTTGCCGGTGATATCATATTTATTTTCTAGGTACCACCGTAAGCCCGCATCATCTGCGTCTGTCCATATGCGAAGTCCTGGCGTTGGGTTCCATGGTAGGGCCCCTTTTGCCACGTATCTTGAACCGAATCTATCATAGGCGAGTCTACCGACAAGCGCCGGATCATGATGCATGATTTTAAGCATATTATCTAGCGTATTCTTAGGTCGACCGTTCTCGTCGTACTTTAAAGTCGAGCTTTTCATCCAGTCGACATTCGTCAACGCATTAGGGTCGAGGTCGGATGTCTCAGCGTGAGCCGATACATCCGTGATAATATCAGCAAATACATTTGACGCCGATTCTCGGGCACGGGCCATGTTGAGTTCGTTAACGACTACCGTATCTTGCATAGCTAGTTTAGACATAGCCATGTAAGATGGTAGTTTGTGCCCAGGTGTTCCGTCCTTAGCCGTCTCGTCTAAGCTGTGGAACTTATGCAGCCGGATAAGGTCAAAGGCATTAACCAGTTGACCACTGCACGGGTCAGTATTATGGTGACTGAACAGGAATGTATCATCATCATAGATAACCGCCCCTGCTACCGTTGAGCCAGTAACGAACGTTAAACGGTCCTCGCTGCCATCAACATCGACATATGCATGAGGTATGAATTTATCAATCGCCTCACGGATGCCATATATTCGACAAAAAGCACCTACAATACCTGGCTTTTCTCTCGGATCAGCTTGCTTTGCAAGTAGCTGCTTTTCATGCTGCGATGCTTCCTTACCTGGTACTTGTGGCCAAGAACGTACATCTCGCCAATCAGTGTATTGGCCGAGCATACCGTCAGTAGATAAGAATGCCTTATCGCCTACATAATATACATATTGCGCATCGTTCGGGCATGATGGCCAATACATGAGCCGAGAAGCTTCGAACGTAGTTCCATCCATCATACCAATGCCGATGAGCTCTGCCAGCTTACGAGCAATAGGCTCATACTCATCAGGTGTCATCGTTCTATCAGTAGGGACGATAACACGTAACCGTGGACGATGCACCGTATGAGAACGGGTTGAGTAGATGACATAAGCCATGCCTAGGCTGTCAATCGTGCGGGCGACGTTCTCAGTTTCCCCAGGCGATATGGCATCCATATCAAGAGTAATCAGATCACGCCCGGACATGTTAATAGCTTTACGCTGTAGACCGTTTAACGTACCACCAACAAAGCCGCCTATGTCCTTTAGCTTGCTTTTCTCAGATTTTGGCAATCTGTGGTATTCGTCCACGGTTTCTGTTGTACGAACGGGGATTTTGAGGCGTTCACAAAACTCGGACCACAACATCTCCGTACGGGTCCATTGCTTTGATGTGCGACTCGCACCGATACTGATGGTAATCAGTTTATCGTTTTGCAAGTGTATCCCCCTCCTAATCTTTCATATAATAGTCGTTAGTAAATCCTGCGGATGATAATAGCAGCCCGTCTGCCCAAGGTATGGCGATTGAGAATATAGCATTAACATCATTTAACGTAGATTCTGCATTCTCCTTGTTGATTTCAAGTACAGCTTCATCATGGATGTGCATGATAATTTGATATCCAGCATCCTCCAATCGGCGTAACGTTAACGCTAAACAATCGCGAGCGACTGCTTGAGTGATGTTTTCGACTAATTTGCCTCCATAGGTACTTTCAGTAACCCATGCAGCATTTACTTTAGTCTTAAAATGTACAGCATCCTTACCGAATGCATTTTGCCTAATGCTTGGGCTAGGATAAAATAGCTTACGTCCGCTAGGTAGTTCAATCGTCATATAACGGTATCCATATATTGGATCAATTTCCAATCGGAACATAATACCGTGGTCAAGGCCTATAGGATTCCCGGTAGTAACGGTGTACACGGCCGCATTCTCAACGGCATACCATAAATCTCTTATTCTAGGCGATGCGTTGCGCCATAAATTTACGATTTCAGGTAATTCCTCCTCATGGAGTCCCATATCAAGAGCGCCCATGGCTTTTAATGCATTCACTCCGCCTTGATAGCCGAGTGCCAATTCAGCGACTTTACCTTTCTGTCTAAGATGCCCATTCTCGCCATGTTTAACAACGGGAACACCAAACATCGATGATGCGGAAGCACAGTATATGTCTCCGCCCTCAGCGAATACACGTTGGCGCCAATGTTCTCCCGATAACCATGCAATAACACGAGCCTCAATGGCTGAAAAGTCGGCCACACATAATGTATTACCTTCTTCAGCAATAATTGAGGTACGAATTAATTGAGATAGCGTATCCGATACATCACCGTATAGAAGTTCTAATCCTTGACGGTTTTTGGTTTTAACGAGATGCCGAGCCGTGTCAAGGTTTTCGATGTAATTTCTCGGTAGGTTTTGCACCTGGATAAGACGACCCGCCCAGCGTCCGGTACGGTTAGCACCATAGAACTGTAACGTTCCTCTAAGACGAAGATCGACGCCCATAGCACCGTCCATCATGGTGTATTTAGATACTGATGACTTCGCAAGTTTCTTTCGAATCATAAGCACTTTCGCGGCAACATCATCAGCATCCGTCAGAGCATCGGCCACAGTGTCCTTAGTTAATTTCTCAAGGCTGACATTAGTATTATTATTTAGCCAATCAAGTAATTGATTCCGGCTGTTAGGGTTACTAAGTCCCGTGATTTGGTAAGCCTCATTCATCAGCATTTCGCGATTTTCTTCATCAATGAATAGTGCGCCATCAACCAATTCATGGTCAATGCGTACACCTCTACTATTGATTTGAATATCAAGATACCAATCTTTCCACGTATCATCAGGTACAGGGAACGAGGCTAATCTGTGATAACATTCCATCTCGGTCACAACGTCCTGACGGTTGTACTCAATGAATGCATTCCATTTATCCATATCGTGTCTAGGTAGATTACGGGTACGGCCCCCATTACGTTTAGTAGGCTTGCACGGTGTACAAAAGTACTTGATAAGTGCTTTCCCCGATGCGTCCTTTTTCTTATCCTGAGGTAACCCCAAGGCCTTGCCGAGTAAGGCTAGGCCCATAGGGTATCCTAAGTAGGCACCGTGAATCATCGTGCACTGCCACTGATCAACAGATGTGAGTAAACCTGCACGATTTAGACACGTAATTTCAAATTGTGCATTGTAAGCGTGCTTGATTACATCTGGGCTTAATAAATCACGAATTACACTGTCAGGAATTATTCCTCCCTGCGCTAAATCTACGACTTCAACGGGGCCAAAGTCGTAGGAATATGCAAATAGCAATATAGCGAAATCAGGCGATTCAGTGTATTTGTACACTCCGAATGAGATATCCGTCGATGAATATGTTTCTATATCAATGCTTAGATGCCTCATATCAGGCACCTATTAGTAAGGTTGACCAGTTACGGGGTTAATGCCTACAGGAGCTTGCTGCACAGATTGCTGAGGTGTCGTAGCATATGCCGGTTGTACATAACCTTGTTGAGGTGCTTGTTGTTGCACAGGTTGACCTGCTGCTACTGGAGCACCAGTATAAACATTAGCCGCACTACCTTGAGGTGCACCAAATACAGAGGATGCTGCAACAGGCATGCTGCCCAATGCTTCACCATCGCGTACTTTTTGAACAGGACCTAAACCACATCCGATACCAGTGGATTGATTGGAGTAGAAGAAGAATCGAACGAGTACATTGACATACATGCCGGAGTATACTTGTGTAGGATTTGTGAGAGGATTACCTTGAAGATCTACTACTTCAACTTTATAGCTAGCGTCTTGCGCTGCCGTAAATACCCAATGACCTTTACATTCAGGACCAAACTCCTTACCGGATTGTGTGTAGCCATCACCGTCATGAATTGGTACTTTAGGCTGTGCTGGAACACGTGCGCCAAATTTAGTACGTGCTGCTTGGATAGCAGCTTCGATAGCATTCATGAGAGCTTGGTGTTGAGCTACATCAGTTTTAGGTAAAAGAATAGTAGCTGAATATCTAGGTTTAGCACCAGGCTGTGTGGAATTAGCCCAAGGTTCTAATAGATGGCAATATGATACACGAACATTTTGCAATAATACTTCAGTTGGTTGTGGAACGAATGACATAATTAATTACCTCCATTATTATCATTAGATACATTAAATATTTGCGCCGCAGTAGGTTGATTGGTAATCCGAGGGCGCTTATCGGATTCCTCAACTAGGGTAGGCTTGCCTGCTTTCTTAACAATCATGTCGCCTACCATATCATTAAATTGGGTTTTACCGATGGTCTTTTCCATCTGTGCCAATGTTAATGTCTTGCGTTCATATAGAATGCTTTCATCGATGCCTGCTTTGATTAAAGTGTCAATCGCAGCATCGGTGTCTTGAAATGCCCGACTACCACGACCCTCTACGGCTTTCCAGCCAGGGACTGTCACCCCATTAAGAGATTCAGTGAGTGCGTAGTCTTTCATATCTTCGAGCCAAGCAGCGACGTCTTTCCCTCGACGAAGGTATTCACCGAGTTCTGTCATCGAGATAAGCCGAGGATCATGATTAGCAACTAGCGCACTGTGCAATGAGTCGTTTGCCTCATATCGGGCTTTGCACTGTTGTTTCGCCCTGCAGAATCTGCACCAGTCGCCGGGTTCAAATTTACCGTTACCAGATATAGCCTCGTCTGCACGAGGTTTGACAAAGGTATTACCCCAATCCAGTAGTTCTGCCGTAGGGATTTCCCATTCGCTGATATTATTAACACGGGGCTGCACGATAGTCATTTTGACCGTATTGAACATATAGAGTAATCTATACGCATCAATCGCGCCAAGGGCATATAACATCATTTGCGGATTATGTTCCGCATCAACGACTACCCCTTTTCCGTGCTTATAATCAACGATATGCAAGGTGTCGCCGGATAGGATGATACAGTCAGCCGTGCCGAATCCATCGGGTACATAACGACTAAAATCAACGCGTTTTTCAATGGCTACTACTGGAGTTGCCATGCAACCTAACATAACACCTTTGACATATTCAAGGTATGTTTCCGAAGTATCGTCCATTTCTGGTTGCCACAATTCATCCTTTTTGATTTTGTTGAACTTGCGAGTGTATGTGGATTTAGCCATGGCCGTGGTATACTTCTGTAGTTTTAACTCACACAGTTCGTGTGCCAGGGTTCCTTCCTTTGCATACACAGATGTACTATCGGGAAAGTTCTCCTCTAGGAGAGGAGCGGCTGTACAATGCAGCCACCGGTGCGACCCCGATGCGTTTAATAATGCATGTGATCGAGGTGCCATTAGATTCTTGCCCCCAATCCTCTAATTGCATTTACTAATTCAGGGTATCTGTCCTCAGGTACTTCACCCAAGTATTGAACACCGAATTGTGCCATTAATTGTTGCAGTTCTACAGCTTTCCCTGCGTCAAGTAATGGTGCAAGCGCTGCTTGAATTTCAGGCAATGTATACTTTTTAACTTCTTGAGATACCGGAGCGGTAACAGGTGTTTGCACAGGTGCGGTAACTGTTTGTACCGGGGTATCAGTTGCCACGTTGACAGTTGGTGCTGTAACGGATACTTGAGTAGGAGTAACTTGTACAGCCGCATTAGGAGCCGTCATGGATACGGAGTTTGGTTGCACCGCTACTGTTGTAGTAGGCACACCTTGATTCGTATCTTGTGGTGTAAGATTAGATACGCACACGGACGGTGTCGCTACAGTAGATACTACTGTGTCCACTATGCCAGGGGCTTTATCATCCATTGCTCTGTCGTGATCTACAAAACTTTTAAATTGATTTAACACAGCTTTTAGCTGGTTATATACATCTAGTACATTAACTCCTTGAACTTCAACTTTAATCATTGTTTAACTCCTCCTGAATATTAATAATTGATTGGTTGTAATACGATTCTTTTAACTCAAATCCTAAAGCCCTACGACCCATACGAAGTGCCATAACTGGTACAGTACCGATACCGGCAAACGGATCAAGTACGATATCATTTGGATTACTCCACAATTCTATGCATCGAGCCACAGTATCTAGCTGCAGCGGGCAAATATGACGTTCGTCCTTATTGTCACGAGCTGCTTTATAATTCAGCGTATGCGTTTGGCGGATATCGGCCCATACAGGATTAGCGTATCGTCGCCATACTTGATGGCTATATATAGGCTCTGTATTGTATTTTTGCTTTTTATCAAACAAATCTGGATCGGGCGCAGGTCTTTCAATTCCTTTGATTCCCTCAGGTTCCTCCTGCCCGAAAAACTGGGTAAACCCTTCCGGGTGTGCAATAGGCTCTAGATTGTCACCAGGTTTACGCAACGTCACGATGTAATCAGGCGCCCCCATACGGCACATGGCAGAATCTTTTACAATTTGCTTATGTAAAAGCCCTAGAGCCTTTGTCCGAGTAGCCTCAATGAGAGGGTCTTTCCAAATCGTGACACGGGAATGCATCACGAATCCAGCATCCTGAAAAGCTCGAATAATGTCACCAGGAAAGTCTTTCATTCCGATAACACCGTCCCTGGATTTCGTGAGTGGTAAATCCATACAATGAACTGATACTAATCGCCCAGGCATTATTACACGATGTAATTCAGTAATTAAATACTTGAAGTGCTGCCAAAACTCGCTATCAGTAGATGAGTTGCCCATATCCCTATCAGAATTAGAGTAGACATACAAACTACTAAATGGAGGGCTAAATATAGAGTAATGAACGCTATCATCAGGTAGCCCTTTCAGCACTTCTACTGAGTCGCCATTATAAATTGCAAATCGGGACTCAATTAACTGATTTAGCACGTTCACGTTGTAGGTCCTCCTTTGCTTTCTTATTTAGCGCTTGCAGCATTGCAAATCCAGCCAGGGCAGCTATGGCTTTATCCATACCTGCATCAACAGATAGTCTAGTTAATTTGGCTGCTTTTAATTCATTGATGTGGATGACTCTTATGTTATGATCCTTAGCATAAGCTAATTCCAAGTTGCACCCAGTTGAGTTCTCCCATCCGTTGCACATTACGATTGCATCGCAACCACTTAGAAGGTCAATACACCAGCCTACGCCAGTATCATAATCAACCTTGTTATATAAATGCCCAAACATATGTATAGGTGATAGGAATACATTATGCGTATCAGCGCCAAAAGATTCCTTTATTGGAAATACGCCCATATCTTCCTGCAGCCACTTTAATACAGAGTCAGCATTCTTTTTATTTTTAGCCAACCCTCCGAATGGATGGCTAACGTAAATTTTAGTCATATAACAGCCCTCATTTCTGCCCAGTTAGGTAACACCATCGGTACACACGGATTGTATTCCGTTGATTCCCGTCTAGTTTTAGATAATTCAGTACGAACAGCGTCACGGGTTAGCGCAATCATAGCGTCCCTCATTTTTATAGCATCCGCTTCCTTACGTTCGATGTTTGCTTTAACCGCGCCCTCCTTTTCGGAGATTACGATATATGCGTTCACCTCATGCTTCTGGCCAAATCGCCAGCATCGACGAAGCGCTTGATAATATTGCTCATAACTATCGGATAGCCCGACAAATATCATATTGTGGCAGTTTTGCCAGTTCATTCCGAATCCGGCGATACTTGGTTTTGTCACCAAACATTTTAGAAAGCCAGAACCAAAACCTAACATCATGCCCTGCTTTCGAGTTGCCTTATCACTACCTTTGACGTCCTCTGCTAGATCAATCATTTCTTTTAAAGTAGTCGATTCATCATTAAGGTCGCACCACACTAGCCATTGCTCATTAGATGCATTGACTAAATCAGCTGCTGCTCTACATCTTGATTCAAGAGATGCTTTGCGAGCCCTGCGGCGTTCCAGTAAGGATAAAGTAGGGACATCCTCACCTGTTTTATCAACAACAATTTCATGTACGTGTAACTCAGGCAATTCATAGCCATCATCGTCATAACCCAAGGATGCTGGATTATCTATCACTACTGCCCATGACGCCATCCACTCCCAAAAGGTATTCTCTGCATGGCCTTTTAATCGCCATTTAGCGGTATCACTACCATCGTGCGTGAAATACATAGATAGCATCTCATTACGGCTCATAATGCCGAGGAACTCCGCATGATTGCCAAGCTCCATATAGTCATTCGGTGCAGGTGTTGCCGTACATGCCAAGCGATATGGTGTATTACTGAATCGATTTATTAAATCTGTACGTACTTTACCAGTAAACGACTTTAGGATACTTGATTCATCAAGCACGACACCTATCAAATTATCGGTATTGAATCGTCCCAATTTCTCGTAATTCGTAATATTAACGCCTGGCACAATATCATCATCAGATTCGCATATAGTCACAGGAATATCGAAACGTTCACCCTCGGACTGTGTTTGAGCGGCCACAGCTAGCGGTGCTAATATGAGAACTGATCCACCTGTATGTAGATAAATTTCATACGCCCAGGATAGCTGCATTAAAGTTTTACCTAATCCGCAATCTGCGAATATAGCAGCTTTACCTTTTGCCAAGGCCCATTTAACGATATCTCGTTGGAAGTCAAATAAATGCTTGTTTAACATACCTGCGTCAATAACAAATCCATGAGATTCTGACATTTTAGACTTGGAGTTGATGAAAGCGTTATAATTCATCGACAGACGCCTTCACAGATTCATACTCAGTAAGTAATGCCGAGAATTCTGGATTATCTTTTGCAAGCAACCGATACATGGTCAAACGCTCAGCGTTCTTAGCCTTTTGCTCGAGTTTATTTTCGATGTCCTCCAGCTTAGCTCGATCACTTTCGCGTTTATCACATTTAGAAGTATCAACAACAGCGATAACCTGCTTAACAATGTTCCCTTTAAAACCTTGCATCCGAACAGTATCGAGGTCTTTTGCTTTTTTCAAAACACGAGCAAGACCTAAGCCGTTTCTTGATTTAACAACAACCCAATCACCAACACCAATGTTATCGATTGGAACATTTGTATCGGATTCGTAATATCTAAACCAAAATTCATCTGGGTTATGAATAGGTGTGTTATTTTGCCAGTAATAATCACTGGTATCGTAAGTAACTAATAGGAATTCCATAAGTTGTCCTTTCTGTGATATAATCAACGTAGAATAATATTTTTCTAATTTGAGCTTGTTGATGTTGCAGCATCATCAGGCTCATTTTTTATGCCCAAATCCTCGCATTCATCAGGAATGCAGTAGTCTCGTTTTGGACATTTGCTACAGTCTCGCAATTTAATCACCTCCTTATATGCCTTTAGTTGTAATATGGATTGCGGCAGTACTCGCCGCATTTTCTTACTTTAGAAATGTACGTGACATCTTCCTGTTCTTCGGCATCCATTACAGCTTTATCTTTATAAAAGCCATATAGGGATATAACGAGTCCAATTAACGATTGCAATATAAACTGTTCCCATCCGATATGGTCAACTTCTAAGGCTCCCATAGAACCTACGACCAAAAATGCCCCAAACAACATATAACTCATTATTCATCCTCCTAGATTCGTTCAGCCGTAATGCCATCTGTAGTGACGATAATACGGATTTCCGACTCATCATAATCACACATAAAATCTTGCAACTCATATGCTGCATCCATAATATTGCTATTGATGTGATTTAAAATACGATCAGATTCGATTGCTTTTAGATGTGCAGCCATTGCTGTTTCATTTACTGGGATAGCTTTCATAATTATGTTTCTCCTATAACATCATCATTGATAAAATAGATGCTACTGCAGCAGTAGCAAAGCTTAAATGCATTCCTGCGTCAATCCATGTCATGATTTACATCTCCTTTAAACCTTTAAAATAACCAGGATCGTGCCTAAATCCAGAATGATACATAGTCGATACCTGACAATTTGACATGTCGGTACTTTTAACGTATCTAATGGCTTTTTGGATGGCGCTATCGATTAAGCGCGTTTTTAAGTTCAAAAATCCCCAATTTGAGGCTCCTAACTGTTCAAGTTCCATCAGTGCCCACCGTTTTGTGTTACATTTTCTGTCGAGGCTATGCTGGAACCCACCTATGATTCCTTTAATTACAGATATTGTGTAACGGTAAGGTGTATTACTCCAGTTCATAACGTATCCTTCCTAATGAATTCCTGCGGATTTAAACTCCGCATCAACTACTTTCGCGTCCCATCCAAGCGAATGGACAAGGAATGTTCTAAACCCCTCTTTGTCGATGACAAAGCTACGGGATTTCTTACCTGGCGACTGCCAGGCATATGCAAACGGAAATCGGTCTCTTGCGATTCCCTCTCGGATAGCTGTTAGGCTAACGCCGAGCACGGTCGACATTTGAGCGACCGAAATTACTTTTCTAATCATGCGCACTGTCCCTCCTTTTACTTGATTTTAATTCAAGTTTCTAGTCAAAAAAATTTGGTCAACCGTACAGCCGAAGTACTCCGCCAATGCCACTACTTTACTAATGGCCACATTGGATATATCCTTTTCCCACGCATTATACGTGGCAACAGATATGCCAAGATCGGCGGCAACTTGTGCCTGTGTTGCCCCTTTCCGAGCCCTCAACTCGGAAATATAAAATTTGTTTGGCATTACTACCACCTCCTTATCGTGACCTCATAATAACATGAATTAAATTCAAGTGTCAATAACGAATTTGATTTTTTTTCAAGTTTACGATAAAAAATATAAAATATAATTGAATTTAATTCAAATGCATTATATAATTAGTATATAAGTTTGGGAGATCGAGAGGAGGATATTATGAAACTTTCAGATAATATTAGGTACTTTAGGAAATTAAGAAACTTATCACAGGATGAGATTGCTAAACGGCTCGGGTATAAATCATTTACTACTATTCAGAAATGGGAAACAGGAATGGCCGAGCCACCAGTAGGTAAATTATATGAACTGGCAGATATACTACATGTCAGTATCATGGACCTGCTAAAGGACAATTTAGATGCTGAAGAAAAGTTAACAGTGAACACGAATTCCTATCACTACGTACCTGCATCTGTATCAGCGGGCGCGTTAACCACGATAGACGCCATTAACTTCATGCCTACTATATCTATCCCTGATTTCATGATGGGTCGTTACGCAGGCAATAAAAATATATTACTTATGACTGTCAACGGTGAAAGTATGAATAATGTTATCCAAAATGGATCCGTTATTGCCATCTTAACAAATATAGAACTACCAGATATCCATGACGGAGATATTGTAGTTATTAAGAATGGAGGGGACTATACAGTTAAAAGATTCTACAATGACAAACAGCATAAAGAATTTGTATTTAAACCTGATAGCTTGGATATGGCATTTCGGGACATCATATTTAGTTACGAGAATACAGATGATTTATACCTGATCGGTAAGGTCGTTATGTACAATGTGACTTTGTAAAAAATTAATAAGGGAGATGTTAGTATGTTAGCTAAGAAAGTAATATGTGGTCTAGGGATATTATTATCATGTGTAGCTATTAATTATGCGAATTCTGGATTTGTTGATATGACACCGGATACATATGATAAGATATGGGCTACCGGCTCGAATTTCAAACCAGATAGAAAATTAGAAAATCCGGTATTGTACGGCATAGAACTTCGGAGCGGCGGCGGTGGCGCCGCATCGTTAATTACACCGGCCACGATAACAAAATACCTCGCCTATTCAAAAGATGAAAGACTTGTATTCCCTCCTGCGGATTTCAAGAACACGATGTTAAATAATAAGGATTACGTATACATCGCTACGTATGCGCTGCATTTAAAGAATTTGCTTACCGGTGGCGTTATGCCCCAGTTACCTTCTCAACGGTTACTGATTGAGAAAGACGGCCATTATATTATGCCGGCTAAAATGGACACACAAATATACGACATGATGCCCCATAGCTATGCCATTGTGTATTATGCCTACCCTAAAAATGTAATTTATAACACTCCTTACACGATTAAATTCATTAATGGTAACGGAGACCGCATCGAAATTCCAATTACCGCTGATAAGCTAAACAATCTTATCGACAAAGAATATAAGCTAGTATATCAAAATAGTGACCCAGAGTAACATTAATAATACCCCTATCGTGTGATAGGGGTATTTTAGGAGGTATGAAATTATGGCCATGAAACGTGCCAACGGTACTGGCACCGTATATAAAATGAAACATAAGGCCCTGCGTAAGCCATATCGAGTCGTGGTGACTCTTGGATACAATTCTGAGGGTAAACCCTTACGGAAATCCATAGGCACCTTTGCGACGCAAAAAGAAGCGTATAATGCCCTTGCCCTATTCTCTACTAATCCGCAAATCCAGGAGGAGCGCAAAATCACTTTCGGACAGTGCTTTGATTGGCGCTTGGAAGAAGCTGAACGCCAGGGGCTATCTAAAGGGCGAATTAAAAGCATGCACGTTGTACGAAAATTGGTAGAACCCTTATTCAATATAGAAATGAAAAATCTTAGAGCGGCTCATTTGCAGTCTATATTCGATAATTCGACGCATACAAAGTCTTATCAAAAGTTAATTAAAGCGATCATAGTTTCGGTTGGCACACTTGCCGTAAAGCAGGAAGTCATTCCGCGCAATTACCTTTCCGATATCATCATTAATAAAAACGCTACGCCAATCAAGAAAGCTAACATATTTTCAAATTCGGCCCTCTACGCCCTTTGGCAACACTCCGACGATATAATTGTTAAGCTAACATTGATATACGCCTACACGGGCCTCAGATTGAACGAATTGCAGACTATTAAGCTTGATAATATCCACTTGAAGGAGCGATACATGATTGGTGGTTCTAAAACAGAAGCCGGTAGGGACCGTTGCATACCCATCGCGGAATGCATCTACCCTTTCATCAAAGAACTCTACCAGCAAGCAAAATTCAAACGCTCCGAATGTCTATTAGATGGTGTGATACATAAAGACATATATCGTAAGGAGCTGCAAAAGAGATGTAAAGAATGGAACCTAGGCGAGCACAAGCCACACGATACTAGACACACCTTTATCTCGATGTGCAGCAACATAGGTATTGATGAAATTATAATCAAGCGGATCGTCGGCCACGCCAACAAGGATAATATCACTGCAGATGTCTATACGCACAAAACACTACAACAATATATTGATGCGGTGAATAAGTTACCTTACGGAGATGCATTATTAAAAGGTGAGCAACGGTTGAGCAACCGAGAAGAAATTAGGTGATTTTTACCGTTTTGTAAAAATAAAAAGACCAGTAAACATAAGCGTTTACTGGTCTTTTAAATTTGTTGTACTATTCAGCGGAAATTACAGAAACTGGGCAAACGGATTCGCAAGAACCGCAATCGATGCAAGCATCGCCAATTTCGTATTTAGTTTCGCCTTCAGTAATGCAGGAAACTGGGCAAACAGATGCGCAAGAACCACATTTAATGCAACCATCAGCAATAACTCTCATAATTAGGACCTCCATCAAAATATAGATCAGAACTTTTTATTATCATTTAGAAAGGCACTTGCCTCAACTTATGTTCTCATTATCACACAGTTCAAATTGAAAGTCAAATGAAAATGATAAAAAATTATAGAATATTTTGCATAATAATTGTTCCTTTTTATCATAAAAAGCCTATATTCATATGCATTTTGATATTTCTTTTCATTTATGTAATTGAGTTTAATAATCAATAATTGAGAATGCACTAATTATCATTTCAATTAAAATACGTACTATTATACTAGGAATTCAATTATCAATATTTATTATCATAAAAACTATTTTTTTATTACAACAGATTTAACGCTTATCTA
>OKWO01000066.1_pt1 | contig 71452 bp, 72 predicted proteins | sample 1607221 | NCBI WGS metagenome assembly OKWO01 (sample SAMN07501057, study PRJEB24779) | human gut metagenome | isolation source: stool | host: human infant | place: USA: Pittsburgh, PA | reverse complement strand
ATCAGTTAATTGTTTGCTTGCTTCATAATTCATAGAACTATTGTACCATATTTTGTTTCGCAGGAAGTCTAATATAAAAAAGCCTATGAAATCAATATTTCTGGGCTTTTTATTTTTAAAAATAAAATCTGACAAAAAAGTATAAATTTACCTCTTACCTTCAGGTAGTTAGTCATTCTTTTAAAACTCACTTTTTTATAACTGAAAATATTGTTCCTAATTTTAAAAATTCATTTTAGATTCATTTTACGACTATATACTCAGAAGTAACAAACCTAATCCAAGGTTTGAAAAAAGAAAGAAGGAAGTCAGTATGACAAACTATAAAAACAACTTAAAAAAATTCATGAGCAATAAATTATACGTAGGGTTAGCTTCCATTACGCTACTTGGTATTGGGGGAGCTATAGGAGTAAGCGGAGCTGCATTAGCGCATAACCATCACTCAGAACACATGTCTTTTGAACATAAGCATGAAGGACACGATAAACATCACGATCATAGAGAAAAACACTCACTAAAAACATTAAAGAATATCTCGACAAAAATCGATTATAAGACTGCCTTAGAAACTGCCAAAAAAGAAGCTCGCTCAGGCTTTATTTCACAAATTGAATTAAATACCAAAGGTGATACACCTTTTTATGAAATCAAAGTTATTGATAATAAAATAGCTAAAAAATATAAAATTGATGCTAATTCTGGGAAGATCCTTTCAACAACATCAGATAACCAACTCAATTCAAAAGATGCCCAATTAAAACAACCAAGTAAAGATATTCAGACTGCATTACAAGCTATTCAAGCAAAATATAAAAATGCAAAAATAAAAGAAATTTCTCTTGCGAATAACAAATCAAATAAGCTAGTTTATAAAGTAAAACTACTTGATGGAAATACTCCTAAGATTGCCCAATTTGATAGTGATAAAGCATCATTTATAAAGGCAAATAAGCTTAATACAACTCATAAAAATCACGACTAATACTAGTGTATTAAAGGGAATAGGACCTCAGTACTCCATTCCCTTTTGTGATATAATGGAAAAAAGCCATACGGAGGCCAAAAAATGAAAATCCTTGTTGTTGAAGATGAGTTTGACTTGAACCGTAGTATTGTAAAACTTTTAAAAAAGCAACACTACAGTGTTGACAGTGCTTCAAATGGTGAAGAAGCCTTACAATTTGTTTCAGTGGCAGAATATGATGTGATTATCTTAGATGTAATGATGCCAAAAATGGACGGCTTCACCTTTTTAAAACTGCTTCGCAACAAAGGAAGTCAAGTATCTATTCTTATGTTGACTGCTCGAGATGCCGTTGAAGATCGTATCGCAGGTCTAGATTTTGGTGCGGATGATTACCTTGTAAAACCATTTGAATTTGGAGAGCTCATGGCCCGAATTCGAGCTATGTTACGACGTACAAATAGACAAGTATCTTCTGATGATATTCAAATTCAAGATATAACAATCAATTTATCTACAAAGCAAGTTTGGAGAAACAACAATTTGATTGATTTAACAGCTAAGGAATACGAAGTCCTTGAGTATTTGGCACGTCACAGAGACCAAGTCCTCTCTCGTCATCAAATTCGTGAACACGTTTGGGATTATGATTATGATGGAGAGTCCAATATTATTGATGTCCTTATCAAAAACCTTCGTCGAAAACTAGATAACAACCGAGACGGATCACTAATAAAAACTAAACGAGGTTTAGGATATGTTATTCCAAAGTAAAATAAATTACCCTAAAAAGTCTAGCATCATCACTCAAATTACCCTCTGGTACAGCTCTTTTATTTTTATCCTTGTTATCGGTGTATTAATTGGTTCATTTTTTATTTCAAAAAGCATTGCTGAAAACAAATCTGAAAAAAATTTAGAAGCTAAAGCTGTGCAAATGAGTCAAGCGTTAGCTAAAGGTCATCGGTATGAGGCTTTTGAAGATGGAATATTTTATTCAGTCTATGACCAAAATGGAAAAGTTATCTATTCTGGTTTTCCAAAAGGATTTAAAAAGGATTTAGACCATCAACATAAACATAAAAAGAAATTATCTCTATTTTCCATGGAGAATCGTACATTTCAGTATGTTGATATTCCAATTTCTGGGAAAAATCAGTGGTTACGTGCTATCCGTACTGTTGACAGACTGGATAAGCAATTAACTGAATTGTTATTTAGTTTGGGTATCGTTCTTCCTCTTATATTGATTATAATAACTGTTGGTGGCTATTTAATTTTAAAGCGCGCTTTTAGACCGATTCAAGAAATTACTGAAACCGCTCAATTTATTACCCAAAATGAGGACTATACTAAGCGAATTATCACTAAAAATAACGAAAATGAATTAACTGAGCTAGCAGCTGTTATCAATACTATGTTGGCTTCTATTGAATCATCATTTGTTCGGGAAAAACAATTTAACAATGATGTTTCTCATGAACTACGGACTCCTGTAACAGTTATACTTTCTGAAAGTGAATACGGAAAAAACTACGCAGAAAATTTAATTGAAGCAAAAGAATCCTTTGAGGTTATACACCGTCAGTCACTATCAATGAAAAAATTAGTTGAGCAACTTCTAGAATTGACTAAGGCAGAAAATCCATTATCAATTCAGTTAGAACCTCTTAATTTCTCAATTATGATGAAGCAACTAGTATCCGATTCAAGTAGATTATTAGATAATACCCCTATACACCTTGACTCTCAAATCGAAGATGACCTTTGGATTATAGGTCAACAAACACTACTCAAACGGCTTTTTGATAATCTATTTTCAAATGCTATTAAATTTACAAACAATCATATTTCTATTAGTCTAAGACAGTCCGATAATCAAATTGTCTTCTCTATTAAAGATAATGGTCTAGGTATCTCAGTTGATGACCAAAGTAAAATTTGGAACCGTTTCTATCAAGTGGACTCTGCTCGAACCAAGGATAGTCAGTCTGGAATTGGTTTAGGGCTATCTTTAGTAAAACAAATCGCTACAATACACCGTGCTAAAATATGGGTTGATTCTAAACCTGATGATGGCAGTCAGTTTACGCTCACCTTTCCAAAATTGAAGAAAGACTAGAGAAAGGAAATAAAAAAACGATAGATTACACCTATCGTTTTTTTATTTAACTTAAACTCAATTTATTATATCTCTTCAGATATTTTTGAGACTAATAGCTGAAATCTTTAAAGTATTAAAACTTGTAGAACTAACAAACCGCCACCAAATATTAGGAGGAATAAAACAACCGGCCACACAAATTTTAGCCAATGGGAGTACTTCATATCTAACATCTGCAAGGTTGCCATAACTAGTCCAGTAGGTGCTAAAAACAACATTGCATACTGCCCAAATTGATAAGCCATTACTACTACTGAACGAGGAATCCCAACAGTATCTGCAAGAGGTGCTAGAATTGGCATTGAAAGTACTGCTAAACCCGACGAGGATGGAACAACAAATCCTAACACAAAGTAGATAAACATCATAACAATGATAAAGACAGGGCCACTAACATGTGAAGCTAATTTTGAAGCTGTGTAAAGCATCGTATCTGATATATAACCTTGGTTCAAAATAATATTGATACCACGCGCTAAACCAATGATTAATGAAACCCCAACAAGGCTTGATGCACCATTAACAAACTCATCAACAACATCCCTTTCTCCAATACCATTTGCCCCAGTTGCTGTTAAAAACATAATAATAATTGTAATAGCTAAAAAGGAAGAAGCCATGGTTGGAAACCACCATCCCTGTGACATTACTCCCCAAACCATCAAAGGAAATGAAATAACAAATAAACTTAAAATAATTTTTTGTCTGACAGTAAAGAGTGAGGGGGTATGGTTAGTTGTCATGCCCCATTTAGCATTAAATTCTACTCTATCTTCATAGGAATATGAAAACTCTGGATTCGCTTTTATTTTTTTAGAATACCAATGTAGATACACCACAACAAAAATAGCACCTGCAGTACACCCTACTGTACGCCATGATAAGCCTTCTGTGAAACTAATACCAGCTGCATTTGAAGCAATAACAGAAGAAAACGGATTAATTGTTGAAAATGATGTCCCAACAGAACTTGCTAAGAAAATAGCACCTACACAAATGATAGAATCATAACCCATGGCTAAAAAGATTGGAACTAAAATAGGATAAAAAGCAACTGCTTCTTCTTCAATACCACATAGAGTACCGCCTAAAACCATCAATAAGGAAACTAAAAATATCAATAAAAACTCTCTACCTTTGGTTTTCTTTGTTAAAGCTAGAAGACCAGACTCAAAAGCGCCACTCTTTCTAACTACTCCTATCATGCCTCCAAGTACCATGATAAATACCATAATATCAACAGCTTCAATGGTTCCATTTACCATACTAGTCGTCACGGAGCCAATGCCTGCCGGATTTTGCTTCAAACGTTTGTAAGTATTTGGAACTGAAACTGGCTTACTAATAGCACCAGAAGTAAATTCTTTAATTTTAATTTTGACATTCATCTTATCCAACTGTGTTTGCGTTGCTGGAACATGAACTGTCTTACCATTTGGATCTGTTACTACTAGTTTGGATGATGCTGTATCAAATTGTAATTTTGAATAGGACCCAGCAGGTATCCACCATGTAGCCAAAACCGAAAAGATTGTTAAAATGAATAATATTGTAAAGGCACCTGGCATTCGAAAACCTTTACTCTTTTTGTTTTCACTGTTTGTCATTTTTTCTGGCATGACACGCCTCCTCTATAATAAAAATAGATTGACTTCATCAGAAAAAGTGCAAAGATGAAGGTTAAATAATCATTTCTTTGCACTTATCTGAGATTACTTAGTTATACGTGTTCCTAATTTCCCATCTAATGCATCTTCTAAACCATTTAATGAGGTGATTAAGGCTGTTCCTTTCGGATTGTGATCTAAGAAACTCATACAGGCTACTACTTTAGGTAACATGCTTCCTTTTGCAAACTCACCTTGGTTAACGTAATCAATCATTTGATTCTCATTAACCTCTGTTAAAGCTTTTTGATTTTCTTTACCAAATTGAGTATAAACATAATCAACTGCAGTGAGAATAATCAATTGATCCGCAGCTAGTTCTCCTGCTAACAGTGCACTAGATTTGTCTTTATCAATAACAGCTGCAATACCTTCATAACCTCCCTTATTAATGACAGGGATGCCTCCACCTCCACCTGCGATAACTAGGGTATCATTTTCAATAAGTGTTTTAATGCTATTAATTTCGATGATTTTTTTAGGTTCAGGTGAAGCAACAACACGACGATACCCTCGTCCAGCGTCTTCTACAAAAGTATACCCTTTCTCTATAGCAATCTTTTCTGATGTCTCCTTATCATAAAAGGTACCTATAGGCTTGGTAGGTGCGCTAAATGCTTGATCTGATTCATCCACCTCAATTTGGGTAATAATTGTAGCAACTTCCTTATTTATTCCTTCTTGACGTAATTCATTTAAAAGGCTCTGTTGGAGATGATAGCCTATGTATCCTTGGCTCATTGCTCCACATTCTGGAAAAGGAAAATTAGTTCCTTGACCACTCTCAGCCGCAAAATTCATTCCTAAATTAATGGCACCAACTTGTGGTCCATTACCATGACTTACAACAATTTCGTGTCCCTTTTTTATCAAGGCTACCAATGATTTTGCAGTATGTTTTACTAATCTTAATTGTTCTTCTGGAGAATTTCCTAAGGCATTTCCTCCTAGTGCAACAACAATTTTTGCCATGAAAATTCCTCCTAATCACCTAAAGTTGCTACCATAACTGCTTTAATAGTATGCATACGATTTTCAGCTTCTTGGAAAACAACTGAGTGAGGGCCTTCAAAAACTTCATCTGATACTTCCATTTCCTTCAAACCATATTTTTCATAAATGTCGTATCCAACTTTAGTATCTATATTATGAAATGAGGGCAAGCAATGCTCGAAAATAACGTTTGGATTTTCTGTCATATTAAGCATTTCTTGGGTAATACGATAGGGTTCTAAAAGAGCTATTCTTTCTTTCCAAACTTCATCCGGTTCTCCCATTGAAACCCAAACATCTGTATATAGGACGTCTGAATCTCTGACACCTTCTGCAATATCATCAGTGATTTCAATAGAAGCACCAGTAGTTTTCGCAATTTCTTGACATTTAGAGAGTAGTTCAGGATCTGGCTCTAATTCTTTAGGACAAACCAAATGATAAGTCATGCCTACAATAGAAGCACCGATCATCAAGGCATTAGCGACATTGTTACGTCCATCACCCACATACGTAAAGCGAATATCTTTATAGGGCTTATGTAAGCATTCCTTAGCAGTCAGAAAATCGGCTAGTACTTGCGTGGGATGATCAGCATCGGTTAAGCCATTCCACACAGGAACTCCTGAAAATTCGGCTAAAGTCTCAACTGTTTCTTGAGAAAATCCACGATACTCAATACCATCATACATACCACCTAGCACACGCGCAGTGTCTTTTGAGGTCTCTTTTTTACCCATCTGACTGCCTGTTGGACCTAAATAAGTAACATGAGCTCCTTGATCGTGAGCAGCAACTTCAAAAGCGCAACGTGTCCGTGTAGAATCTTTTTCAAAAATCAAAGCGATATTTTTACCAACAAGTTTTTGTTGTTCAATTCCTGCGTATTTAGCACGTTTTAAATCTTCTGAAAGTTTTAAAAGAAATTCAACTTCTGCTGTACTAAAATCCAATAAAGTAAGAAAACTACGGTTACGTAAATTTTTCATTGCTTATTGCCTCCTTTTTTTTTATACTCTTATTGTAGATAGCGCTTTCAAAAATAATCAAAATTCATCAAAAATCTTCAAAAAAACTTTAAGGACATTTGTATGCTAGATATATTATCAGAAAAACATCTAGAAAGAAAGCAGCGTATTATTATCTCTGCAATAGTTATCGCCTTAGCTGCTCAAATAAATATCTCAATACTTGCTGATGGGTTTATTATGACCTTATCTTTGTTCATTTTGCCTGTCTTTTTATATTTTAATGACGACATTAATCCAATTCTTCTCTGTCTAGGAATTACTTTTGCTTCTCCTATCTTCAGAGGAATCATATTAAGTATCGCTGGCGAGGCTGAGATTCATCAAATAATTGAATTCGTTTTAACTGATATGGCGTTTTATATTTGTTATGGCATCACCTTTTATACTATTTATTGGCATCGTTCCTACCGTAATAAAGGTACTTTTTTCTTTTCTATCATTATTTGTGATTATTTTGCCAACCTTGTAGAAATTAGTTTTCTCATAAAGTTTAACAATTATACTATAACTATATTCGCTACTTTATTTGCCATAGCACTTTTGCGAGCTTTTATTAGTTGCGCTGTGGCTTATACTTATAGTTATCTATCACTTCTCTTACAAAAAGACGATCACGAACGTCGATACTATTATTTTATGTGGTCAACTTCAGCCGTCAAAAGCGAGGTTTATTTTATGCAAAAAAATATCATTGAAATTGAAAACATCATGAAAAATGCTTATTTATTAGATAAAGAGTTATCCAAATATCACCTACCTAAAGAATACCAACACCTCTCTCTAGATATTTCGCGGGACGTTCACGAAGTTAAGAAAGATTACCAAAATATTATTAAAGGCTTAGGAACCTATTTTAGTGTAAAAAATGAATCAACTATGGCATTGAAAGATATCTTTCAAATTGTTTTATCTTATACTAGGAGTATTATTCAATTTCGGCATCAAGATATCATTATTCTCGAAAATAATAAATGTAATTTGATAATATCAAACTATTACTATTTACTAACCATTATTTCCAATATCGTTTTAAATGCAGTAGAAGCTATTGATAAACAAAAAAAGGGTACAATCAGTGTTCACACAGAAGAATTAGAAGATTTTATTAAAATTGAGATTAGTGATAACGGACCAGGAATACCTGATAAAATGAAACACATGATTTTCAAACCTGGATTTTCGACTAAATTTGATGCTAATGGTGATATCTATCGAGGAATCGGGCTATCCCACGTGCGTATTTTAATGGAAGAGCAATATCAAGGAACGATAACTGTTTGTCCTAATCAGCCAAATGGAACAACATTTACACTGTTATTCCGTAAAAATCGATTTAAGTTAGGAGATAATACGTGAAATTCTATATTATTGATGATGACCCCACTATCACTATGATTTTACAAGATATTATTGAAGAAGATTTCAATAATACAGTAGTCAGAGTGAATAATGTCTCCAGTAAGGCATACAACGAATTGCTGATTGCAGATGTTGATATCGTATTGATTGATTTATTAATGCCAATATTAGACGGTGTAACATTAGTCCAAAAAATCTATAAACAGCGTTCCGATTTAAAATTTATTATGATTTCCCAAGTCAAAGATAATGATTTACGACAAGAAGCATATAAAGCAGGAATCGAATTTTTTATTAATAAACCCATTAATATTATTGAAGTAAAAAGCGTCGTGAAACGTGTCACTGATACTATCGAAATGCAAAAAAAATTAAATACAATCCAAAATCTCCTAGAAAATACGCCATCATATCAAAAGCCTATAACGACTAGTAACCTCACTAAAATCCGTTCAATACTCAGTTATTTAGGTATTACTTCAGAGACAGCCTACACAGATATTCTTAACATCTGTGAACTTTTATTAAAACAAGAATTAAATTTTGCCCAATTTGATTTTCAAAAAGAACTTTCTATCGATGAACACCAACAAAAAATCATTTTACAACGTATTCGTCGTGCCGTTAAAAAAGCTATGATAAATATGGCTCATCTGTACATTGATGATTTTGAAAATGAATTAACACTGCAATATGCTAATGCATTGTTTGGATTTCAGAATATCCATAATGAGGCACAACTTATTCAAGGAAAAAGCATGTATGGTGGTAAAATTTCACTTAAACGTTTTTTCGATGAACTTATTTTACAGAGTAAAACGTTTTAAGACTTGTTTAAGCATGGCCTTATATACTATAACCATCCTAAAACTTTTCTTTTCATAAATCTCCAACAAACACCTTGTCTACCGCAAGGTGTTTGTTTTTGCTTCTAGTTTATCGTTTCTGACAATTTAAATGTCAGATAGTTGTTTGAATGTCTACTTTATGCTAATATAACCCTAATATCATACGACCTACACTCGTTACGCACTAGAAAGTAAATTACATGATTTCATTTGAAAATGTTAGTAAATCATATGGTGATCATACCATCATTGATAATATTAGTTGCCATATTCAAAGAGGAGAATTCTTTGTCCTTGTGGGGGCCAGTGGCAGTGGTAAAACTACCATCCTCAAGATGATTAATCGTCTCATCGAACCAAGCCAAGGCGCTATTACTTTAGATGGGGAAAACATTACATCACTTGATTTGCGACAATTACGCTTAGAAACTGGTTATGTCTTGCAACAAATTGCACTTTTCCCTAATTTAACAGTTGGAGAAAATATAGAACTTATCCCTGAAATGAAGGGCTGGTCAAAAGGTGACCAAAAAAAAGCCGCTAGCGACCTTCTTGATAAGGTGGGTTTACCTGCTAAGGACTACTTTAATCGCTATCCTCATGAGCTCTCTGGTGGTGAACAACAACGCATAGGTATCTTACGAGCAATCGTTGCTAAACCTAAGGTACTACTTATGGATGAGCCATTTTCTGCTTTAGACCCTATCTCAAGACGTCAATTGCAAGATATCACCAAACAATTACAGTCTGAATTGGGTATTACATTAGTGTTTGTCACCCATGACATGAAAGAAGCTATGCGTCTTGCAGATAGAATTTGTGTTATTAAGGAAGGTAAGATAGTGCAATTGGATAGACCAGAAATAATTCAAAATAATCCCTCTGACCAATTTGTTAGAACCCTATTTGAAGAGGAGAACTGAGTATGACAACACTAATCACTACCTTTCAAGAGCGTTTTGGAGATTGGACTCAAAGTCTTATTGAACACCTCCAGCTATCACTACTAACACTTATTTTAGCAACCTTAATTGCTATTCCACTCGGTATCATCATTAGTCATTATAAAAAAATCAGTCATGTTGTCCTTCAGATAACTGGGATATTTCAAACAATTCCTTCTTTAGCCTTGCTTGGTTTATTTATACCTTTTATGGGAATTGGAACTGTACCAGCTGTCGTTGCACTAATTATTTACGCTCTATTTCCAATTTTACAAAATACTGTAACAGCACTGATGCAAATTGATGCTAATCTCATTGAGGCAGCAACTGCTTTTGGAATGACACGTTGGGAAAGGCTTAAAAAGTTTGAGTTAGCTTTAAGTATGCCTGTTATCATCTCAGGCATTAGAACTGCCTCTGTTATGATTATTGGTACAGCTACATTAGCTAGTCTTATCGGAGCTGGTGGCCTTGGATCATTTATTTTGTTAGGGATTGATCGCAACAATCCTTCTCTAATTCTCATAGGGGCAATCTCTTCTGCTGTCTTAGCTATTATATTTAGTGGTTTAATTGGATTACTAGAAAAGGCTAGATTACGAACCATAGCCGTTTCTGGTATACTTTTACTAGCAGGCTTAGGACTATCCTATGCTCCAAAATGGATGCCTGGAACAAATACTGCAACGATAACTGTTGCAGGGAAGTTAGGAACTGAACCAGATATTTTAATTAATATGTACAAAGAACTTATTGAGGATCAGACAGATATCAAAGTTAAGCTTAAACCTAATTTCGGAAAAACAACTTTCTTATATCAAGCCCTAAAATCTGGTGACATTGATCTTTACCCAGAGTTTACAGGTACTATTACATCAAGTTTACTTAAAAATCCTCCTAAAGTAAGTAATAACCCTAAACAGGTTTACAACTTAGCCAAAAACGGTATTTTAAAACAAGATAAGTTGTCACTTTTGTCACCTATGGCTTATCAAAACACCTACGCTGTAGCTGTTAAAAAAGATTACGCTGAAGCTAATCAACTCAAAAATATCAGTGACCTAAAAAAATTAGATAAACTAAAAGCTGGTTTCACTTTAGAATTTAAGGATAGAGAGGATGGGAGTATTGGTTTACAGAAACATTATGGTTTAAACCTTGATATCTCAACCTTAGAACCTGCTTTACGATACCAAGCTATCAATAGTAAAGATGTCAATATTATTGACGCTTACTCTACCGATAGTGAATTAATCCAGTATCAACTTCAAATTCTCAAAGACGATAAGCATCTATTTCCGCCATATCAAGGAGCACCGCTACTAAGGCAAGATACGATTAAAAAATACCCTCAAGTAAAAAAAGCTCTCAATAAACTTGCTGGTCATATCACTGAAAAAGAAATGCAAGAAATGAACTACCAAGTAGCTGTAAAGCATAAATCAGCAGCTACAGTAGCTAAACAATATTTAAAAGCACATCATATTATAAAGTAGATTCAAGCAATCAATGGTATTAAATGATTTAAAAAGAGCATGTCGCATGACATGCTCTTTTTAATTGCCAAATAAAGCTTATTTAACAATCTTAATTTTACTATCTTCCATTAATAGGGCACAAATAGCACAAATTAACCAGGACGAACGAGAACAAGAAATATAACGTTCCGACCACAATGGTGTAAACTTCTTCTTATACTTGTGTAAACCATTAAATGAGTAGAAATGACTACCGAAATGATAGACAAGATACGCCATTCTCTCTTTAGCAAAACTTGTTTCAACGCGACCAACTCCTGATAAAGGTGCCATCCCCAAATCAAAATAGTGGTATCCCTTCTCTTGATAATAAGAGAATAATGATAAAAAGAGGAAATCCATAACGCCATTCGGAATTTTCTGTTTATCGTGACGCATTAAATCAATAGAGATAATACTCTTTTCATAGTTTGGCATAATATTAGCAAAAGCAACAACTTCGTGTTCAGCATTTTTTACCAAAGCTATTGGGGCTTGTTGGAAATAATCTTTATTAAAATATCCTAATGAGAAACCTTTTTCAGGACGTCCTTCTAACCAAGTATTAGAAATCTCTTCCAAACTATTTAGTAGCTCTTGACTATGTGGCGATTGTACAACTTCGAAATAGAAACCATCCTTTTCAACTCTATTTAGGGCATTTCTGAAAGGTTTGTACTTATTCCCTTTAAGAGTAAACGTTTCTAAATTAACTAAAGCATCCTCACCAACTTTCATAAAGTCAAAACCATACTCATGTAAAAGTAGTGTCAACTTCTGTCCAATACTGTAAAAAACAAGGTCATAGTCTAGCTTATCAGCATCATCAATAAACGATTCAATAGCTTCACGAATATAAGTGTCATCACCGGCTGGTTCACCCATAATAAGACATTTATTATTGACAATTACAAATTGGAAAGCAACGCAATCTTCTCCATTTTTTTGGTACCAGTAGAGCCTTTTATCATTTAAAAAGGCTAAACCGCTATCCGAAGAACCACCATAAGCTTGAAGTAGTTTTTTATAACGATCCACATTGAACACATCGCCAATCTGACAAGATTTTCCTTGTAAAATCTTAACCAAACATAAATAAACGAGAGTAAGAATCAACGTAGCCAATGCTATCGGCTCCCATGCTATGATATAATGCAGGCGTTCAATACTACCACCTGTAATATGAGCCCTGATAGGGAATAGTAGTCCTGCAATATAAAATAGAACTCCCATTAAACTAACGATAATGACTCCATCCTTAATACGCTCTTCCCAGCTATAAATAAATTGTTTTTTATAGAGAGTTGGCTTAATGACTAATAAGCCTAACAATAGTAAAATAAACCAGAAAGATAGTCGCCAACTAATATGACCTAAATTAAGATAAAACAATGTCAAAATAATCCAGATAATAGCAATTGGAAAAGCATTTTTCACTTTTTGATCAATAGTTCTAGCTAAGAGAATAAAACAAACCCCCAGCAATAAACCTGGAAACTGCCATAACATTTGTTCTTGTAATGGGTCCAAGCCTAGCTTCTGCAACCACATAATATAAGTAATATTTTCAAAAAATGCTGTTGAAAATATTAAGAATGCACCTAAAATACGCATCAAATGGCTCACCATGGTTTGTAGAACAGTTGATACTAACTCTTTCGGGACATTTTCATAACGTTGATTTATTTGACTACCTAAATAATGGATAAAGAAATAGATACCTGCAAAGAATGGAATAATATAGTAGGCTAAACGATAAAGTAATAACCATGCAACCACAGTTTCTTTAGGTAGCCCCTCGGCAGCAAACCCTGTAAATAGAACTAGTTCAAAACTTCCTAATCCACCGGGAATAAGGGATACAATCCCCACGGCACAACCAATACAAAATAGTGGTAAAATTTTATAAACTGGTAGATGAATGCCCATTAAATAACCGATAATTATAAATGCTGCGGCCGCACATCCCCATTCAAAAAAAGAAACAACACCTAATTTTATACGAGTACTAGATGGCATATCTCCGAAATAATGGCTTCCTTTATGACCAGAAATCCAATAAATAACAGGAAAATACATACTAGCACCAATTAATACCAAATAATAGTAATCAACACTAGCTTTGGCATGAAAAATATGGCTCATGATTAAGGCAATCACACTAATAAATGACAGACCAGAAATAAGATAGGGTAAAAAACGAGTCACTTCTCTTAGGTCACTCTTCTCTTGACCTTTTTTACCATAAAAAGCCATGCGCAACCCAATATCGATTAAGCCACCGAATCCTGACAAGTTATTAAAAGTGTTGATACACCAACTAGTCTGTAAAATATACCTTTTGCTTTTATCTGTACGTAAAAGTCCATTCAGTACAAAGTCATATCCAGTTGTCGGTAAGACAGCGATAACCCCCACAAGGATAATTAAGAAAAGATTCATTGGAGATAATTGCCCAAAAACACTCTTTAGTTGCTCAACAGAAATAGTTCGTTTCAAATGAATCATTTCAACAATAATAAGCACTAAAACAGATATAAAAAATACAATTTTAATCACAGAAGTCAGTGATTTGACTTTTTCAATTAGCTTTTTCAACAATTTCTCCTTTCAACGTATCGTTGATAAACTTTTTTGCAATAATATTAAAAACATGGGAATCTTGCTTAATAATGTGATGCCCAAAGCCAACTAAAGAATAAAACTCCCCCCTTGGAAAATAAGAAGCAAGTTTCTTAGAATGATTTAACTTAATTATGTCCTTATTTCCAACCAAAACCATTACAGGAGTTGACACATGCTGTAAATCAGCTGGACTAATCTTCAAATCCTCTAACATAAGCGAAATAACTTGAGCTTTTTGCCTCATATACGGAAAGAGTTTCCCTAAATAGTGAAGGAATTTATAGGCAATCCTTACTAAAAGAATATCCCACCATCGCTGACCATGAATAGTCAGGTTCCCTGAATTAAGCAAAAGCCCTCTAACCATACCTGGAAACATCGTTTGAAAAACTAAAGCTAAATTAGCACCATCGCTATGGCCTACCAATATAACTTTATCAATCTCTAAATGAACTAAGATATCCTTTAAGTCAACTGCTATTTGCCTGAAACTAATGGTATTTAGCTTTGCATGACTTTTGCCATGCCCTCTACTATCCATAACAATAACTTGGTAATACTTAGAAAAATATGCTATTTGCTTATCAAAATAGCGACTACTTAAGCTATTGCCATGTAAAAAAACAATCGGTTGACCTTGACCAACGACACGATAATAAATATCTGAACCATCTTTAGTATGTAACCAGTTCTCAGTCATAACCAAAGTCACCTCTCTTTGAATTCGTAGTTATATTATACTATTTTTAAAGACAAATTACTTAAACTACCTGTATTATGAGAAAAAAATGATTACTAAAAGCCGTTCAACTAAATCGAACGGCTAAGTAGTATTAAAATAAGAATGTTAAAAGAGCTAATATAGGTAAACCACCCTGTTTTAATAAGATTTTTTTATCAACTGTCAAAGCACCATAAACAGCAACTAGCAACACATTGATTAAAAAAATAGCTACAATTTCTTGATTCTGTGAAATATATAACCCATAAAGGAGGAATAGACCAATCAAGCCGTTGTATATACCTTGATTCTTAAAAAGTTTAATAACGGGTAAATATGACAACTCTTCTTTAGACATACTAAAAATCTTCCCAGTCATATTTGACTGGGTGGCTAACGTCTCCAAATACATAATATAAAAATGTTCCAAAGCAGTTAATGTTGCAATAATTATTGTTAAAGTAGACATATCTTCTCCTCCTAAATACTTTGACATACCATATCATACTGTTAGTCTATCACTAGATACTTTCTATTAATCTTCTTGTTTACGATAAATAAGAAGAGCAAGTATCATCGATGATACTAAAAAGATTACTAGCATTCTCCATTGATGGTTAACGTCTCCCGTCAACGAGATGGTCTCTCTTAATCCTGAAACAGAGTAAGTCATCGGTAAAAATGGTTGAATTGTTTGAAAAAACTTAGGACTCAATTCTATTGGGTAAGTTCCTGCGCTTGAACCAAGCTGGAATAATAATATTAATAACGACAAGAAGGAACCATATCTATTATCCCATCCCACTAAAGCAGTTACTAATGCCATCAAAGTCCATGCTGTCAATAGGATAATAAAGTATGTTTTTCCAGGGTAATCTGGTTTAAGACCTATGAATTGAACTGCAAAAAATAAGATAGTTGCTGCTAGAGTTGCAATGAATCCATTGATTAATAATTTATTTTTAGCCCAACTAAAACGATTATCTGGCTCTTTGCCAGATAAAGCTTTCGCAAAAATAACATTGGCTGATAAAGCTACCACCATCAACGCAACTGAAATCATGTATGGTGCCATTCCAACACCATTCGTATCAACGCTATCATAATCTTCATGCTTGATAGTGACTGGGCTAGATACTGCATTGGCATTATCTTTATTTACAGAAACCATGGACAACTGGTCCCCAGCTTTCCCAAAAGAACTTGATAATTGAGAAACACCACCTGACAACTCTGTCAACCCATCTGTCAACTGATGTCCTCCCCCAGCAAGCTTATTAGAACCATCTGCAATTCTATCAGAACCACTAGCTAATTGCCCCGCTCCGTCTCTCAATTGATCCGATTTACTATCTAAAGTTTGAGCTCCCTGACTTGCTTTTTGTGTTCCTGAAATCAATTGATTGGATTTACTATCTAAAGTTTCTGCACCTTTGCGTAATTGCCCTACAGCATTCGTATAATCCGTGATTCCTTTTGTCAATTTTTGACTACCTTGATATAACTGCTTAGTAGCCGTTGGCAATTTTTGAATTTTATCTAAATCTGAGATAGCTTTTAATACTAAATTGTTAGCTGTTCCTGACAAAGTTTGAAGATTTTGTGAGTTATTATTAGAAGGGGTTGAACTAGATGCTTCACTAAGCACAGTTTTCATATTTTCTATATTTGAAGAAATATTTGCTGCAATTGTCTCAGCTGAAGTAGGTGTTCCAGTAACCGCTGAGGTAATTTGAGATTGTTGCTCAGGGGTTAAACTTTTAAAAGCTGACGTTGATTGTACCGCAGTCATTTGCTTTTGTTTATCAGCAGCAGCCGTATTCATCAAAGCCTTTGTACTTGATTCAATAGTTGATAAAAAATTAAATAACTTACTATTAGTATCGCTATCAGTAGTTGCTGTCGATTGTAAATTTGTAATAATCTGATTTAGATTCTTTAATCCATCTGAAAGGTTCTGCAAAGTACGTTCTTGCTCTGGTTTTAGTTGAGTTGCTTGTGACAATTGTTGTAAACCATCCGTCAACTTTTCTGATCCTTCCACCAATGCTTGAGACTTATCATCTAATTTTTGACTACCTTCACTCAACTTATGCACACCTGTTGTGTAAGCAGTAACACCATCTGATAATGTTTCTAACCCGTTAGATAGGGTCCCCACACCATCTGTATAAAGGTTTATTCCACTATTTAGTTTATTAGCTCCTCCAGAAAAAGTTTGACTAGAGCTTGCTAAAACATCTAAATTACTTGTCAAGGTTTGACTGCCATCCAGTAGCTTATTAGAACCATTTAATAATTCTTGACTCCCATCAGCAGCTTTATTGATACCTGTTTTCATAGAACCCATATTTTTAAAAACTGATTCAGTATAAGTCCCTGTAATAGATTCTGCTATCTCATCTTTTAGTTTATTAGCTGCTGTCTCACTCATTTTTGAAGCTACAAAACTACGCCCCTTAGTAGTTTTATAAGTAATATTTAACCTTTCTGGTTTTTCTGTCATGAGAGTTGTCGCTTTTCTAGAAAGATCTTTAGGAAAGGTAATAACCATATAATAGTGACCCTTTTCTAATTCTTTTTCTGCTCTTTTAGCCGTTGTAAAATGGAAATCTAAGCTATCATTTTTAGACAAATTGTCCTCCATATCTTTGCCAATTGAAATAGTTTTTCCATTTAATTTAGCCGATTTATCTTGGTTAACGACTGCCACAGGTAAATTTTTAGTATTCCCATAAGGATCCCACATTGAGCTTAGAAAGATAACATTATATAGCGTTGGAATCAGTGCAACCCCAGCCATCGTAATCCATAATTTTGGGCTTTTTATGATTGCTTTTAATTCGTCTAACATTTTTTCTCCTATTTTGGACATATTGTTCATTTTTTTGATAAAATATATTATACAGTGATGATAGATAATTTCAAGATAAAAATCTCGTTTTTGGACACTGTGTTTAAAAATGTACAAAAATATTAAGGGGTAATTAATATGGTAAACGATACGAGGAGAGAAAAAACAAAAAGAGCTATTGAAGCAGCTATGATTACGTTATTAAAAGATCAGAGCTTCGATGAAATTTCAACGATTAATCTAACTAAAACAGCTGGAATCAGTCGTTCTAGTTTTTATACTCATTATAAAGATAAATATGAAATGATTGATCAATACCAACAGTCACTCTTCAATAAAGTCGAATATATTTTTGATCGCAATCAATTTAAAAAAGAAGATGCCTTGCTCGAAATTTTTCAATTCTTAGATAGAGAATCATTATTTGCTGCTCTCTTAACCCAAAATGGAACAAAAGAAATTCAGACCTACATCCTTAATAAATTACAATTAATGCTTTCTAAAGAATTACCTGAGGTCAATCCAGATGCAACAAAGTCTGATATCAACCGTTTGTATTATAGTGTCTATCTCAGTCATGCTATTTTTGGAGTCTATCAAATGTGGATAACACGAGGAAAAAAAGAAAGCCCTCAACAAATTACACAAGTGCTACTCAGTTTATTACCTCAAACTTAAAACCAGCCTTCCTTATAGGCTGGTCATTTTTAGTTAGGTTTATTTTATCCTCGTTATAGGATAACAACACTAATATGGACTGACATTATAAATGACGATACATTTGAGAAGACATATCTAAAAATTGGCCTACAAGCTCGTTATGTTCTCCTATAAAATCAAAGAGCTGATCCTCACTCAGTACACCGCATTTGAGATTATTTTCTGCTTGTTCTGATAGTCTAAACCAGTCTTCGCTACCATAAAATTCTCTTAATTTCACGTAATCTTCATAGTGCTTTTGAAAATCATCTATAGCTTCTACTAATGCATTGATTCTAGGTTTGAAGCTATCATACTTCTCTTCCATTTCTTCTATTTTTAATCTATCATTTAGATTCATAATAAAATCTCCTTAGTTATATAAGATTCGACGAGATAAGTTATCATTCTCAAGTATTTGTAACGTTAATTCTACTATATCCTTTTTACAAAGTAAAAAATTACTCATTACAAACTGACAGTGTTGATTTTTATTCTAATGTTAGTTTAAAATCTTTTTGGTTCATTAAATATAATGACTCACTAAAAAGTATATAACAAAAAAAGCCTATAAAATAGGCTTTTAAAGTATGTAATGTAATAATTAAAGCATTTTGTTGTACTGTATTTTTGAGACTTCCTTAAGGTTGCTTTACAAGTCTTTATAGCTTTAAATCAACATTTTAAACTTTTTTTGTCAACATTAGTTGACATTAAAATTTCCTTCAAAGTTAGCAAAAAGTAAGCAAAAATTTAATTTACAACTCTGTCAATCAATGAGTTCAGCAGGCAAGAACTAGCACCCAATAAAGGTGCTTTTTAGTTTGCTGTAAATCTTGCGTTTTTATTTTTTCTTAAACAGTTTGATATAGTCTTGTTTGCTATGGATAATATCAGATACAAAAACGGCTTTTCTGTCTTCTAAAATGTGATAAAAAGCTAGGTAGTCCCCTAAAACAATACAACGAGTATTATGTGGCGGGTAAATAGTTTCACCTACTCTGTCATCTGCGTTAAATCCTGCTTCTGGGAAAAATTCAAGACGTTCTAGCCCGTAAAGAATATTGTTGACGGTGTTAGCCCCTGCCTGCTCCGAAAAGTAAGTAGTTTCAATATAGCTTTTTATCTCCTGTAATTGTTCTTGTACGGTTTCAGGGATAATAAGGCTATGGGTTTTATTATCAGATACCAAGGTTAGCCCTCACTTCACTAGCGTTGTATACCCGCCCATGCTCTAAATCGTCAAAACTTTTAGCAATTTCAGCTCGTAAACCTGCAAGTAGTTCAGCTCGTTCTTTATCGGTGTCAGTCTCAAAAGGTAAGGCTTTATTTTGTACAATGTTTTCTAAAAACAAATTAAAGCTAGCTGTCATGTCAAGGTTTTGGGCTGCGATAATAGCTTTAGCTTTCTCTAGTAAATCACTGTTGGTTTTAAAGTTGACCTGCGTATTTTTTTCTAAAGCGTGCATAGTAGCACCTCCTTTTAGTTATTATAACACTTTAAACTATACCTGTATAGTTGCATATATCCAAGAGCCTATGCTGTTGTTATTAACACACCATTCCTATAACTCTGGGCGAATTCAAGCAAAGCTCTTTTCTTAGTCTCGTAGTACCAACTTTGACTTTTGTTAAGTTCTGCTATGATGTCTTGCTGAGTTTTTTTCTCACTAATCAAGTAACACTCAATCAATATCTTTCTGTAGTCTATCTTAGACAGTTGGTTGATAGCATACTTGATAGCGTCTAGCTCCTCTAAGGCACATTCTCGGCTTATTTCAAGGTGTTCTCTGCGCGTGGGATGATATTTTATATCAAACTGGTAACGCTCGTTATAGCTTAAATCAAGGCTATTGGCGATACGTTGCCATCTATGAAACTCTTTTAATTTACGAATAGCGTTCTTCTTGCTCATCTAATACCTCTAAAGCTTCTCTATGTAATTTGAATGCAGTATTCCTTGAATAACCTAGCTTGTCGGGTATCTCATCCCATGATAAGTCATCCACGTATCTAGCTTTGATAACAGCTATCTGTTTTTCCGAATGTTATAGCCAGTATTTGTCCCCCTTATCCATATAGTAATGGAATCTCTTCCAATGATATAAGTATTTAGTCATTCTCATGTACTTTGGACGCTTAGGAAAGTCATCATAACTATAATAACCATGTTTGTGTTTTGCTTTTGAATCTACTTTCAGACACTCTTTAAAGGCTAGTTGCCAATAGTATTGACAATCTGTCTTACTTCGATTGAATGTCGCTTGATGAAGCTTCTGACAAGTACCACAAGCAAAGGCATGAGAAGCCTTAAATAACTTTCTACAACGTCTCTCACAGTCAGGACACAGGAAGAAGTAGCGCTTACCACCATAAGTTCCTGGTATCGTTTCAAGTAAGAATTCTTGCCCCTCATAATGGACGATTAGGTTATCTAGGTCTATGGTGATAGATTGGTCATTTATTGTTCCTGTAACTCTAGTCTTTTCCTGTTTCTTCATTGGTTTAATGATACTCTCAATAGCTAGTTCTAACATCTTTTCTCCTTAGTATTCAAATAACCCAAAACTATTGATAAACGACAAAAAGAGGGAAATCCCTCTGATTGTTTATTTAACCAGTAACTCACCCTCAATAGCCATATCATACAAATAATTAAAGCCTTGGCTGATAGATTCAAGTACAGCTCCTAAATCCTCTTGAGTCATCTTTTTATAATTCATGGAAACGTGTTCGGCGAGTTGGTTGTGGTCTGAGATGAAAGCCATGAATATGTCTTGTTTGTCCGCTTTCTCTTGGCTATTGTCAAATAAAGGAACCACGCGCTTCTTGTCAGTACTTTCAACCTCCTTTAGTAACTCAGTTTCTTGAGCTACGTCATCAAGTTCTTCATCCGTCATATCCTCAGGTTGGTTGTAATAGTCCTTAAAGCTGTCACAGATACGCTTGAAGACCTTATTTAGTTTTCTGTCTTCGGCATATTCAAGTACTAACTGGTTAGCATGACCACCTTGATCATCATTGTGATAAGTTGCGTCAATCACTGGTTGCTCATAGCTCCCAGTCATATACCCTAGAATGGCATGACAGGCAACTTGCGCAGTATCAAAGTCTTTAAAAGTATAGTGGAATGTAAATGTTTTTGGTGTGTCTGAAAATGTTCTCATGTTATTTCTCCTTTGTGATTGCTATAATGTCTGATAAATTGATGATGGCTACCCAGTTTGGTTGTTGCCCAGATAGAAGATATTTGACCAACTCATTATAAAGGGTGCAGTCTCCTTGTATAGTGACGGTGTTACCGCCTCGTGTGTGTAATTTTAGTTACCTGTACAAGACCAATAAAGAAGTTGTGGTACTCATGTCTTCATAATTGCCATAAGTTGCTTCTGAAAATTTAATGTCTATCACAGATACCGATAGGGTAAATTGATTGATTCGATATTCAAAATCATCCAGTGATTCTTTGTGTTTTTGATAAAATAGCTTGATTTTCATTGTGTTTGTTCTCCTTTCTCAACGGGTATAGCAAAGCCACAGTCAAAGACCCAGCGATAACCACGGCGTATGAGTTCTGGTCTTGTAAAATCACAATCACCAGGTTTAGACTTGGTGTTGAAATTGATTTTGCTGATGAAGTCATAACCGCATTGACCATTGGGAAGCTCCAATCGGTATAGCTGGTCGTTTGGCAGGTCATCATAATGGTAATGCATTTTCTTTATGCCATGATTTGTATAGTTAGGATTCATATGTCCCTCTTTTCTCTCTAAAATGTGTGTTATTAACATTTAAAAAATCAAATAGCACAGCAAAAAACACAGGGCTAAAGCCAGTTGTATCAAGGGTTTTTGACATTTTGTGTTTTTAGTAGCATTAATTTGACCAAAAGACTTTCTTTTTTTGCACGCGCACTATTAGTTATAAATATTATTATCTATAGTATTAAATACTACTAATACTACAATAGAGTATAAAGCTTATAATACCAATGTTTTGGCTTGTGTTATTACGTGTAGTTTTTATGTAGTATTAGTGTAGTTTTTAAACTCGTTCATAGTAAGATACGGGAGTGCCACCTTTAAATAGTCTTTTTCTTGCGGGATTCTCTCCTTTTTTCCAGCCGTCATCATTATCTAAATGGTCACGTATTTTTTGAGAAATAAGAGCTTTACCGCCTTGCGTTGGTTTTTGGTTAAACCCCAGATAAGCAATATGGTTAGGACTTGTGACCTGGAGTAAGCAATTTGTCTGTGCAGAAGGGTAGTCACTATAACTTTGAGCATTATCTAAAGGTTCTCCCAACTGTTTTAGGACGTATTGCCGTTGTTCATACTGTGATAAACTATCCCAACCTTCAACAATTTGAAACTCATTCAGTAATTGGTCAATGATTTCTTTGTCAACGTCTTCAACTTTATAATCTTCTTGAATATCAGCTAACTGATTCATCAACTCTTTAGATGGTGTTAGTGGTTCATAATTGTTAAACCATACTTTGGCTTCAGCGAGTATCTGTAAGAAATAATCTTCTTCCACCTCCATAGGATGTTTTTCCACGTCATTGATACCACATTCAATAGGGAAGAAGCGTCTTTCTGTTCCACTATCCTTAAGAAAAGATTTTTTGTTAGCTGTCCCGATAAAGACACAGTGCCTTGGATGAGGAGTGGCTTTACGTTCATAAGGTTCACGATAAGTATCACTATCTGAGGAAATGAAGCTTTTAACCGTTTCAATTTCTGCCTTTGACATACCTTTTAGCTCCCCTAGCTCGATGATGGCATTGGCTTGTATCTTCTGATAATCACTATCATTTTTACCAAACTTGATTTCTGAATCGGGGTGGTAGCTAGGAAGCAAGCGCTTAGTAACAGTGCTTTTTCCAGTTCCTTGTCTTTTATCAATGAGAATAGGAACGACTTCAAACTTTACTTTACGGAGATAAATTCTAGCTATAAGACCTGTTAGCCATACTTTGGCAATTTCTCTATTATAGGAATTATCAGCACAGCCTAATAGATCAATAAAGTAGCGTTCTCCTCTAGCTTTACCATCCCATTTTTGACTTTCAATACGCTGTTTAATGGGGTGGTAAGAGTTCTTTTTAGCTAAAGCGGTAATAGCTACCTCTATATGTTCTTTACGAGGGGTAAACCGATATTTATCATCAATGAATGCAATACAAAGGCTGGTCTGTTCATTCGTCCATAGCCCTTTTTCTTTAGACCAAGGGAGTGTTTTAGTGATTTCAATAGTTTTTTCAAATTCGTTGTATTTAATACCTGTGAAGATATTTTCGTAGAATTCAAAAACCTTACCGACATTGTAGGGGCTACTAATGACATATTCTTTGTCTCCTCTACCTTTTCGCGTCCTGAATGCAGGGGCAAAAGCAGGTTGAGTGGCTTGTGATAGTTTATTTTGATAATCTTTCAATTCTTCCTTTTCTATGGCTTGATTCCTCTCTTTCTTAGTTCTGTATCGAGTATGCTTCTAAAAGTTTTGTCTATCTCATCAATGGGTAGTGGCTTAGTTGTCACGCTGTTAGCTATTTGTACCAGCTCATAAGCCGTCTCTAAATCACAATCCACCCATTTATTAAATAGCAAACCAACAAATTTAGTTAAGGCTACATTACGTCCGCCTTCGTCTCCAAAACCATTAAACAAGGTATCTATGACCCTCATGGTAATAGAACGCTGACTTCTAGGGCGTGACGTGTAAGTAGTAGTAACCTGTCGGTTGGGTGCTTTAGGGACAGGATAATCAAGACCACGGTTCACATAGCGCTGATAGTCTTCTGGGTCGCCTGTTGTGACGGGTAAGCCTTGTAATTGCGACCAGGTAAGACTAGCTAAATCAAACGGTAGTCCAATCTTATTAGCTATCTCCTTGACCACTTGTTTATACGTCGTTTTGTCCATAGTGTCACTAGGCTTCACGACAAGGCGATAGCGTGGCTTCTCAGGGGTGTGTTTAATCGTTGGATAAATAATATAGCTGTATTCCCAAAGTGTCTTAGAAACGATTTTAGGCAGGTTTACGTCTGTTTCTATCTCGTCATAGTCAAGAAAAATCAAATCACGATAGACTAGACTAGCATTATTGCGCTTATAGCTACCGTTTTTCTCTGGGGTTACCTTGCCACTCAAACAGTACGGAGCTTGTGTTCGCTTGTATTCTTCAATATCGATAGCCTCAGGCGTTTTCATTGGTTTAAACTGTGCGATATAGTCAAACGGTTCTAATTGTCCTTTGTAGGGGTACAAATAAGAGCTAAAGCCTCTTGCTTCATAAATAGCCATCTACACATCCACCCCCAAAAAGATAAGAATATCACTGACCTTGTAATAATGTTTCCTTGTGTCTTCTAGTGGTGGTTGGTATCGTTTTAACCCAGCGTTTTCCCACCGCTTTAGGGTTTTACCTTTGATATTTAATTCCTCTTTGACCTGTTCAGCCGTGATCAACCCTAAAACTCTTGGTTTAGGTTGCTGGTATACTTCTAAGAAGCGATTAAAAGCGGTCAGATTTTGTTCTAAGAGTTTTGCTTCATAATCTTGACTAAATACGTTCATACTAACCTCCTTTGAGTAATTCCTTATAACTGGTTAAATCGGCATTCAATAAGACACTTAGGCGTTGTTGTTCCTTTTGTACTTGATTATAAAAGGCTTTAGCACCATCTAGTAATTCTTCTTTATTAGCTGGGATAAAGTAACCACGATTGAATCCGTGTCTAATGCCAATAATAGGGACGTTGTAGCGCGTGATTAAGCTACTTGATGATACTTTGGACGGAGCGTTCTTCGCGTTTCAGTATTAAGCCAATCTCTGCCCTGTAATGGGATTGTCTGCCCCAACCTTAATCAGATTAAGGACACGTCTATAATTTTCAGGCAATGTCATTCAGTTCCCCCTAATTGTAATAATGGTTCTGTGCTTGAATATAAGCCCCATAGTTTGCATTCTGACGTGGTTTAGGTGCTTGGGTATCTTCTGGTAAGTCAATCTCTATTAATGGCTTAGAACGGCTTAGAAGAAGCCCTATGAGACCTAAAACAATGAATAAAATAAGTGTCTGTGTTAGTGTAAAGTTAAGTTCTTGCATGGTTACAACTCCTTTCTGTATTTATGTGTCATCTTATCATGGTCAGAAATAAGGCACTTCAAAGCGCGACAACTCGTGTTTATAATTGCACTAGTTGTTTCCTTACTATATTCTTGAGCAGCCAAATCTAGGACATTTAGAATATCCATAAGTTGACCGCAAAGACCTTCATAATCTACTAAAATGTCGTTAGCGATTTCATTTAATTCTTCAATACTCCTCATGCGGATACCTCACTTAAATAAGTTTCTAATTCCCCTGTGTCTTTCTCTGAACATGGTAAACCGTTAACGGCTCTAAAGACAATCTCTGTGGTTTGTTTATAACCTAAAGCGCCCCATGCTTCTTCAAAAGTAGTGGCACTTTTCCTGAATGTAGTCGTATACTCTGCCATTACATTAGCAATAATCACCCTAGCGATATGATGGTTATATAGTCGAGCAAAATAGGCTTCCGCTTTATCTTTGCTGAGTTGGCGTTTTTTGAGCATTTCTCGTTGTTCAGGAGTGTATCTATCTTTTGAAAAAGGATTTGTTTCTACTCTATATTTCATTATGTTTTTTCTCGCTTAATTATTATTTTCTGTGTAATTGCTTGTTTCTTATACTAGATTCATGCTAGTTTTATGATTAGTTCATGTTAGTGTATAATTCTGCGAATAACTCGCTAGGGATACGCTCTAGCGCTTTTTGTTGTAAGTGGATAGCTTTAATTCTATCTTGTGTTTTGGTTTTAATGTCTTCTATAATTTCGGATGTTGAAACCACTTGTTCATAGTAAATGCTAGCTTTATAAATGAGTCCTTGTTCTTTTAATTCCTTGTTAGCCATCTTTTCAAGAGTAACTTCATGTAATACTTCAACATTGCGATAATGACCGTTTTTAAGGTCGAATGTTAGCCATTTTCTACGCTTCCAATTATATAGGGTACTTCTGCAAACTTCTGAATTCCCAAATCCAAGAAAAGAAGCGATTTCTGTTAATGTTTTCCCTTCAATTTCAGATAGTTTATAAGCGACATTTTTAAATAGTACTCTCGGATTTCTTTTTTTCTTAATCATATTGTTTTGATTTTTGAGCACACAAAAAGCGCACTCCCTTTCTGTTTTTTGTGTTGACTGAAATAGAGTACGCATGTATAATATTTACGTACTCACTTTGTGGGTCGAGCGATAGCATAGTAACCAAAAATTGGCGTTGGCGGTTACTGTGCTATTTTTTTGTTTAGTCTGACAAATCTTCAAGGGCTTTTCTGATTGCTTCTGGCTTTGTTAAGCCATGATTATCAGCATATGCTTGTACCTTTTCATCAAGTCCTTGGCTAATTCTAACCGTTATCTTGATATTGTTCGGTTGCTCGCCCTTTGGTGGTCTGCCGACTGCTCTTTTGTCAGTCATTGTATACCTCCTTAGTTTTGACGACATAATTATTATAATTAAGTCGTCTTAATAAGTCAACCCCTAAATCAAACTTTTTTGCGTACTCTATTCAGTTGTTAAAGGACTAATTTTTTAATATCGTTATATTCTGCATTGAGCTCCAATAGGACAATTACTTTTTGTTCAAGTTTTCTATATCGCGTCAACTCATCAGCACTTAGGCAATCTAATGCAATTTCATAACCTACCCGTGACTGTTTCAGTTGTTTAGCAGTCTGTCCTGTGACAGATTTTAGCAAAAGGTCGCTAATAGCCTTGTAGCTCCATTGATTAAAGTGTTCCCAATCCTTGATAGCTTGTGTTAATTCTTTATGATTAGACTTTTCAAGCTCTCGTATCAGTTTAAAGTTAGCGTTTTCTCTTTCTAGTTCTTCGATATGGTCATAAATCCATTGACGAAAGATTTTACCTTTCTCCGTTTTGGACAGCATACCGATCTCAAAAATTCCTCGCTTATTGAATAGTCGGGTCTCGTATTGTTTGCCATCAGTAGCTGACAATTTGTCAGTAACTGAAAATCGCTTTTCTTTGAGGTAGGGTTGGCGCTCTATCATCTTTTCAATAGCATTTCGGCTCTTATATCCAAATCTCTGCGCTAATTGTTCAATCGTCACAAAAATATTTCTATTCCTGTCCAGATAAAAATCAATTTCAAGTTCTCCAAAAGAACTTTTTACTTGTTTTATGATATTCACTGTTTTACCTCGTTATTTGATTATTGTTGTTTTGTCGGGGAGAACTGCAACTGTTAAGTCGTTGCCTGCTCTGCGGTAGTATGATACAATGGAAGTATCAAATCTTTTACTAAAACCCCTTTAATAATAGCTTGCCTGCTTTATTAATTGAGTTTAGTTATACTAGTTAAAGGCTCTGCTGATTGGTCTCGGTAAGCCTTTTTTTGTTGTTTTCACGCGCATTTTTGCGCTTTTTTTAATTTTTATTGTAGATTGACTCAGACACACTGATATTCAATCCGAACTTTTCTTTAATTCCCATGAGTTCCACAGTATCATCTAAAATCATTTCTCTAGCAACTAACATATCTGGTGTCATTTCTGATTTTTTAACCATTTTTGAATATCCAAACTTGTTGGAAACGGCTTTATTTGTGATTGTGTTAGCTTTAATCAAGTCTTTCTTAGATACCCTATCTAAGCTATTAGTCAATCTTGCCATAGCTTCTTTTTGATGTTCCTTATCCAGCATTCTAAAGACCTCAAAGCCTTCTAGACCAGTTGCTTGTCTTAACTGTTTAATGGTTTCAAATACCCAAAACTTAAATGATTTTGCTTCTGGTTTACGACTTGAAAAAATAGTGTCATAAATTCCAAACTCGTTAACAATTAGCATTTCTTGTTGACGTCCTAAACTGTCTGCGACGTGGTCGGTTGAAACGACCTCATCAACTAAACGCTCTTTCACACGTTTTGGTTTTAAGTCTAGCGCGTGACAAATATCAGCAAGAACTGCCCACCATTCGCCTTGGTGCTCTACAAATCGGATATCATATCCATTCCATGTTTCTGTTCTCAATAAATTGTCCTTTCTTTAGTAATCTTCAGCAAGCCATTCCATGACTTTTTGATAAATGCCATTTTTTACTTCTCCGCCATTACGAACTTTGCGATAAGTCACTTCTGTAACTCCAATTTCAGCGCTTGCTGATTTAGAAGTTAATTGTTTATCAGCTTGTTTTCTTCGGATAGCTTTTGCTTGTGTTGAGGTAATAAGCAATAATTTCAACTCCTTTCTTTGCTAACTTTTTGTTAGTTAACAGGTTTTATTTTAGCTAACTTATAATTCGTTGTTAAGAAGGTGATTCTAAAAAGTGTAAAAAAAGTTAGCTTAGTTTTCTTTTTATGATATAATCGACTTGAGGTAATAAATTATGAATAGATTGAAAGAATTAAGAGCTAATCAAAAAAAGACTCAGCAGGATATGTCTGAGTTTTTGAATATGAGTCGCCGAGGGTATCAGAAAATAGAGAATGGTGAAAGCCAAATCAAACCAGACAAAGCCCAAGCCCTAGCGGATTATTTTAACGTGTCTGTGGGGTATCTGTTGGGGTATAGCGATGATAAAAAAGACCCAATGCTAACCAGCTTTGAATTAGCTCGAAAAGATGATACAGGAGAGTATTTTGATTTACAAGACATGGTTACTCTTATGGATATATCTATGTTGAAAAATGTAGATACTCGCGATAAGATACTTTCAAATTTAAAAGAATATTATGATTATTATGGTATTCGAATGAAAGAAGAACACGAAATAAAAGACAGTGAGAAATTCAATGCTTTTTTAGCAGAATTTCAAGAAGATACAAACGACTATATCATCATGCTGCTTACGGGTATAGTTAAACTTCGTGATGACATTCGTTTCACCTTATTGGATATTCTAGCTATGGAAGGTGAGAAACTAGAAACCGTTAAAAATGTTGTCAAATTTATATCTGACAATGGTGACAACTAACCCACGCGCCACTATTTTCAAGGGTTTCATCTATATAAATAAAACCATGGTATCTGTATTTAAACGCTTTATACAAAGAAATTTATTGAATTTATTGACGGTGGGGATACCCCAAATGTTTTTAAAAAGCTTATTTTTTATTTTTCTTTACTAACGCCAAAAGAAAGGGAAAGCATAATAAATATTTTAGAGGGACTAGCGGGTTTAGATATTGATTTTCCGCATTAACTCACGCGCATAGAGGAGAAACAAACATGAAAAAGAGAATTATTGTTGTGCTGGTCGCATTGCTAGCTATTGGTGGTGGTTCAGCTTATTATTTCCTAAGTTACGCCCCTCACCAAGAGGCTGTCACAAACTTTAATAAAGCTGTTCAGACAGTTAAGTCAAAGAATAAGACGCTAAAAAGTGAGATTGCCAAAGCTGAAAAGCTCGTTAAGTCAAACCAGCAGCCGCTAGATGTAAGGACTTTAGACAACCTAAAAGCAGCAGTAGCAACTGCCAAAAGTGACTTAAGAGAAATTCCAAAGGTAGCAGATAAAACCGAAGCTATCAAGAAACAAACCAAGTCGCTTAATCAACCAATAGATTATTCAAAAGCTACTCAGTCTTTAGCTGATAGTTCTTTAGCATATACAAATAGTGTTAAGCAACTAGCCCAAATAACCAATCCCAGTCAAAGTTTTGTTGAGGAGCGCTTAAAAGAGATTGATACAGTTACAGGCGTTCAGTCAGTGACAGAAAGCAATGACCCTAATGGAAAACTAAATAAACAAGGTGGTTATACTGCCTCAATCTACTTTACTGATAACCAGGTAACTGAAGCTGTAGAAGGTAAGGATGTGCTCGATAAGGGGACCGATGCAGGAGGAAATATTGAGGTTTTTAAAACCAAAGAAGAAGCAGAAAAACGTAATATATACCTGAGTGCATTTGACAGTGCAGGTATGTTTAATCCAGGTTCTCACTATGTATTTGGAACTGTTGTTATTAGGACATCTCACTATCTAACAGCAAGCCAACAGAAATCTTTAACACAAAAAATATATGAAAAATTGATAGAAATTAAATCAAAAAATTCTGGTTCTACCAAAGACTCCAAGAAGAAAGAAGTTAGCAAAGATAATACAAAAACAAGTACACAAGAACAGCCTGCACCTTCATCAACTACGGACAAAAGTCAGGAATCACAGTCAAGCAGTGAAACTTCAAATAGTGGTGGTAGAGGTGGCACTCGGGGTGTGGAAGATTCAAGTGATACATCTTCATCAAGTGAAATGACGGAAGAGGAATTAAATTCTGCAATTAAGGAAATCCAAGACTCAAGAGATTACTATGCACCGAATGAATTTGAAAATCAGGTTGGTGACACAACTAGCAGTGATAATGGAGATAGTACTTATCATCCATGAGTTATTCCCTCAATATGAAACACCGTTTACTATATTTCTCTTACTTCGCTCTAGCTTTAAGCCAATTTCTCGGAGTTCGCTCTCTGTTCACACTCGAAATTCCATCATTTTTCACCAAATAATTATCTTTAACAACCTTTTAGGAGAGCCGAAAAGTCCGATTTCTGAATACTATATGCTAAAAAAGTCTACTGATCTTAGAAGCTATCACAACGGAAAAAATAAATTAATAAACGACCGATATATCAAGTTTTTTCAAGTTCTTTAAGTGAATTTACCGAGCGTTTTAGGACTATTGAAATAGGTTGACGTATTATGTTGGCACGTACCAACATTTAGGGACTACAGCAACATGTCAACGGAGTTGCCAAATCTCTCAACGTTGAACGATTCAGGAGCGTCAGCCTTCCACCATAGGAAGCCATAGGTTATTCAAGCTGTTCTTGCTTTTGGTCATCTGGAAGGGTAGCGATGAGGTAGAGGGCTGAACTACCTAAATTACTCAACGTTGAATAATTTGGAAGTTCTTTTGCTACTGTCTGTGTTAATTTTGCTTATAAATGTGATGAGATTGCTATTCTAAACGTTTTAATTCATCCAAAAATTCACATCTCCTTTCTAGTTTTTCTCCCTGGGGAGGGGGGTCGTGTGAGAAAAAAAGCGAATATTTGGACAGTTGACCCTTCCCACCGGTTTCCAAACTCGGATTGAACAACATTTTTTAATGATGGGGGGTAACCTTAAAGGAATAGCCATGAATGAATTACAATTTTTGATATATACGGCTAACAATAGCCAAGAGACAGCCAGCTTTTCTGGGCTATCTAAAAATTTACCAACTTACTAAAACCAAACAAAAAAAGACCTCGCAAGTTTTCCACGCTCGCAAGGTCTTAAAAAACAACAATATTATATCACAATTTTCTATTTATAATATTTCGGATATTAACCCGATACCGTTATTATACCATGATATAAACTAATCTAAAACCCTTTTAATAATAGCTTGCCTGCTGATGGAAAGGTTTATAATCGTGAAAATAAATGAAGTAAAAAAGAAAGATGGTACGGTAATTTATCGTGCCAGTGTTTATCTTGGTACTGATAAAGTAACAGGTAAGAAAGTAACCACTAAAATAACAGGACGAACTAAGAAAGAAGTTAGAGAAAAAGCTAAGCAAGGAGCTGTTGAGTTTATAAAAAATGGTTCTACTCGCTTCAAAGCTACTTCCGTAACAAGCTATCAGGAACTTGCAACCTTATGGTGGGATAGTTACAAACATACCGTAAAATACAATACTCAGCTAGCTACTGAAAAGCTGTTAACCGTTCATGTCATACCAATTTTTGGAGCATATAAGCTTGATAAGTTAACGACACCACTTATACAGTCTATCATCAATAAACTAGCTGATAAAACTAATAAAGGAGAAAGAAAAGCTTATCTCCATTATGACAGAATACACGCGCTAAATAAACGTATACTACAATATGGTGTTATCATGCAAGCTATACCATTCAACCCTGCTCGTGAGGTCATTCTCCCTCGCAACACTAAGAAAGCTAACACTAAAAGAGTAAAGCATTTTGAAAATGATGAGCTAAGAACATTTTTCAACTACTTAAACAATCTAGATAAAAGTAAATATAGAAACTTCTACGAAGTCACACTTTATAAGTTTTTGTTAGCTACAGGTTGTCGCATTAATGAAGCGTTAGCTCTAAACTGGTCAGATATCGACTTGGATAATGCCGTTGTTCATATCACAAAAACGCTAAATTACAAGCAAGAAATTAATAGTCCAAAGTCAAAGTCAAGCTATCGTGATATTGACATAGATAGTCAAACAATTACAATGCTTAAGCAGTATAGACGAAGACAGATTCAAGAAGCATGGAAGTTAGGTCGTTCAGAAACAGTGGTATTTTCTGATTTTATCCATAAGTACCCCAACAATAGAACCTTACAAACTCGATTAAGAACACATTTTAAAAGAGCGAATGTACCGAATATAGGCTTTCATGGTTTTCGTCACACTCACGCTAGTTTATTGCTCAACACAGGTATCCCCTACAAAGAACTCCAATATAGGTTAGGGCACTCTACTCTATCTATGACTATGGATATTTATAGCCATTTATCAAAAGAGAATGCAAAAAAAGCTGTCTCATTCTTTGAAACAGCAATTAACTCAATATAGCAAAAAAATCAAAAGTTAGCAAAAAAGTAAGCAAACCCAGAAATCAATGTTTTAAGATAAGAGAAAAAGCCCACTGTTGTAGGCTTTCAGTAAGTTTAATCTTAAAATTAAAGCATTTTGTTGTAGAATTCAACGACAAGTGCTTCATTGATTTCTGGGTTAATTTCATCGCGTTCTGGAAGGCGAGTCAATGAACCTTCAAGTTTTTCAGCATCAAATGATACGAAAGCTGGACGTCCTAAAGTAGCTTCAACAGCTTCAAGGATAGCAGGTACTTTCATTGATTTTTCACGAACTGAAATAACTTGTCCTGGAGTAACGCGGTATGATGGGATATCAACACGTTTACCATCAACAAGGATATGACCATGGTTAACAAATTGACGAGCTTGGCGACGAGTTGTTGCAAGTCCTAAACGATAAACAACGTTATCAAGACGACGCTCTAAAAGAACCATAAAGTTGAAACCAAGAGTTCCTTCTTTTGCTTTAGTAGCTTGTACGAACAAGTTACGGAATTGTTTTTCACCAAGTCCGTATGAAAAACGAAGTTTTTGTTTCTCAGCTAACTGCAAGCCATATTCTGAAAGCTTGCTACGGTTATTAGGACCGTGTTGACCAGGTACGTAGTTACGACGTGCCAATTCTTTACCTGTGCCTGTAAGTGATAAACCAAGGCGACGTGATTGTTTCCATGATGGACCAGTATAACGTGACATCTAAATGTCCTCCTCTAAAATAATTGAGGAAATAACGATTTAAAAAATCCTGATTCGTGCAGGGGATTTTCGCCTAAACAGCAAAGGGTACTAGATTAGTTAACCACCTGTTGACGAGCTTCATATTTTTCTGCTGTTATTTCACACAAGCTATATTATATCATGAAAATAATATTGAATCAAGTTTTTATGTCTCTTAAACCTTAAATACAAATAGACATCTAATAAGTATTTCCGATTATAATAAGAAAGATTCTTAATTCTAACCACCAATAGAGAATTAGTAAATTTTTTTATAGAAACAAAAAACCTCAGTCGAGGTTTTCATACTATTCTGCTGACTCGTCATCAAAATAACGAATTAAAGTTTTCTCAGTTAAAATATCTGAATAAGTGTAAGACTCTACATAAGTATTATCAATTGCTCCTGGTACAGCTGCAGTATCCTTATACTCTACGATAAACAAAGATGGGTAAACTTCAATTAGGCGCCCAATTTTATTTTTTTCCCTCTTACGACCATTTTCGAGAGTAAGTTCGACCATCTGTCCCTCATGTGACTTGATATCTTCTTTTATTTTTTTCATTTTTGCAACATCTGCAAATGCATCACTCATATTAACATCTCCTATTCTTCAAATTGAGCTATACTAGAAAATTTATTATATTCCTTTTGAAACATTAATTTTACTGTCCCACGCGCACCAGCACGGTTCTTTTCTAAAATAACCTCAACGGTATTATCTTCTACAATTTCCTCTGCTTCTTCGCCCTCTCTACGATAATAATCATCTCGATATAAGAAAGCAACAATGTCAGCATCTTGTTCAATCGATCCAGATTCACGAATATCAGATAAGACCGGTCGTTTATCCTGCCTTTGCTCAACCCCACGAGAGAGCTGGCTTAATGCGATAACAGGAACCTTTAATTCTTTAGCTAAAATCTTCAACTGCCTTGAAATTTCAGAAACTTCTTGCTGACGATTTTCTGGTCTAGTTCCTGAAATTAATTGGAGGTAGTCAATGACGATTAAACCCAAACCATCATCAACTTCTTGAGATAACTTCCTAGAGCGTGCTCTAATTTCTGTAATTTTAATCCCGGGCGTATCATCAATATAAATTGGCGCATCCGCCAAAGCTCCTTGAGCAATCGTTACATTATTCCAATCTTGATCCGTCAACTGACCAGTTCGTAAACTATGAGAATCAACCATTCCCTCTGCTGCCAACATACGGTCAACTAAACTCTCAGCCCCCATTTCAAGTGAAAAAATAGCTACAGGTCTATTTTGTTTAGTTCCAACATTTTGAGCAATATTTAAAACAAATGCTGTTTTACCTACTGCAGGACGAGCCGCTAAGATGATTAATTGATCTGGATGTAAACCTGTAGTAATCCTGTCTAAATCTCTAAATCCAGTTGGTAAACCTGTGACATCTGAGGTTTGCTGTGAACGTAATTCTAAGTTTTCGTAATTAACTTTTAAAACATCAGATATCTTTCTAAACCCGCTACGATTACTGTGTTCGTTAATATCAACTAAAGCCTTCTCAGCGGTAGCAATAATTTCATCAGAATCATTTCCTTCATAGGCCATGTTGACAGTATCTGTCAACTTAGAAATGATATCTCGCAACATGGCTTTCTCAGAAACTATTTTGGCATAAAACTCCGCATTAGCACTTGTTGGAACACTATTAACTAATTCAACAATATAGCCCAACCCACCAATGTTTTGAAGATCACCTTGGTCATCTAAAATATTTCTAACAGTAGCAGCATCAATTGCATCATTTCTATCAGCTAAGGTAATCATCGCTCTGAAGATAACTTTGTGTGAATATTTATAAAAGTCATCTGGACTTATAAATTCTCTCACCATAATCAGTTTCTCTGGTGAGATAAAGATAGATCCTAAAACGGCCTGTTCTGCCAACAGGTCTTGAGGTTGTACTCTTAGCTCAGATACTTCTGCCAAACTTCATTCCTCCTGACTTGTCAACCTTTATCATCTCTCAGTTTACGCTTCTTTGATATCAAGCTTAATCTGTGAAGAAACCTGTTTATGTAATTTTACTGGTACTTCAACCTTACCAATCGCTCTAATAGTATGATCTAAATCAATATGACGTTTGTCAATTTTAATGCCGTATTGTTTTTGTAACTCTTCAGCAATCTTTTTGGCTGTGATAGAACCAAACGTACGACCATCTGGACCTACCTTTTCAATAAATTGCACTCGTGTAGTTTCGGATTCTAATTGTGTTTTCAGCTCCTGTGCCTGTGCTAAAATTTCTGCTTGCGCTTTTTCTTCGGACTTTTGTTTTCCTTTTAATTCACCGATAGCTTGTGTCGTTGCTTCTTTAGCTAGATTCTTTTTTAATAAGAAATTTTGAGCATAACCAGTAGGTACTTCCTTAACCTCACCTTTTTTTCCTTTCCCCTTAACATCTTGTAAAAAAATAACTTTCATCTCAATTAATCCCTTCTATTTTCGACTGTACTATTTTCTCTTAAATCTTCGTCAATTATTTCCAGTAACATACGTCTAACTTGCTTTACAGACTTGTCTTGTATTTGACAAGCAGCAAAACTAAAATGTCCGCCACCACCAAGTTTTTCCATAATGCGCTGGACATTGATATTATTTCTACTGCGCGCTGAAATACCAATATTTGAACTGTTTTTAGTAATAACAAAAGTAGCCTCAATACCTGCCATTGTCAACATGGTGTCAGCTGCTTTACTAGCTATAACATGCGAGTAAACTTTATGTTCTTCTCCGGTAGCAACAATGATGTTATCATAAATACGCTCACCTTTTAAAATCAATTCATTAATTAAACGATATTCATCAAAATCTGTAGCTGATATTTTTTGAATAGCCATACTATTACTACCTAAACCGCGTAAATAGCTTGCCACATCAAAAGTTCTACTCGTTACATTAGATGCAAAATTTCTTGTATCAAGCATGATACCAGCCATTAAAATACTTGCTTGACTGCGGCTTAATTTATCTTTAGCTTGTTGAAATTGAATCAATTCTGTAACTAATTCGCTGGCACTACTTGCGCCACTTTCTATAAATGAAAGGACAGCATTTTTGGGAAAATCTTCATCTCTTCTATGATGATCTACCACAATAACATCTGCAAACTTGTTAAAGAATTCCTTAGATAAGGTTAAAGCTGTTTTAGAATGGTCTACCATGACTAATAAAGAATTTTGAGTAATTAATTCAAAAGCTCTCTCAACACTTACGAGACGTGTTTCGCCGTCTTCTTGCAAGTAATCAATTGCTCTTTCAATATCAGAATTCATGTCATTTGGGTCATAAACTACATAACTGGCATTAACAATATTACTAGCAAAAAATTGCATCCCTACAGATGCACCTAGTGCATCCATGTCCAATTTCCTGTGTCCCACAATAAAGACACTATCAACTACTTTCAAACGGTCAGAAATAGCAGTCATCATAGCTCTAGTACGTGTTCGTGAACGTTTAATAGTTGAAACAGCACCACCACCAAAGTAAAGTGCTTTTTTACTACTATCATTTTCACGTACTACTATTTGATCTCCTCCGCGAACGAGTGCTGTATTAAGATTTTCTAAAGCAATTTGCCCAATTTGATTATGGTTACCATCACCATAAGAAATTCCCATACTTAATGTTAATGATAAATGGTTTTCCTGAGCGCGTTTTCGAAACTCATTTAAAATATCAAATTTATCTTTTATCAATGTATTTAAAACACTATAGTCGGTAAAAATATAGTATCGATCCATATTGACACGACGATAAAAAATATTTTTAGACTGGGTAAAATCAGAAATAAAACTAGTCACGAAGGCGTTAATCTTTGACATATCAGCCTCTAACATAGTATCCATAATATCATCGTAGTTATCAATGGAAATAATACCAATAACTGGACGTAGCATTGAACTATCATAGTTTCTTCTATTCCCCATGAAATTATCGAAGAAATAGAAAACACCCGTCTCTGTATCCAAATAAGCTGAATATTTGTTATCACCGTATTCAAATGATTGCCCAGCCGTTCCATTACGTCTACTAGTAATGATGTCTTTAACAGTAGCAGACTGAAAATGACCATTATCCCCAGTAAAAATCAATTCTGCATAAGGGTTAAACCACTCAATATCATTTGTTTCAAGATCAAATTGTATAACACCAACTGGCATTTGTTCAAGAAGACTCTTAAGAGAAACTTCTGTTTGATCATTAAGTAATTCAATTTGTTCAACTTCAGATAGTTCATAAGTTATCTTTTGGTAATATAATAAGGCAACAACAAAAGATAAAGCAACAAAAATAGCCAATAATAGAGCCGTATAGGATTGAAATAACCTAACACAAATAGCTAATAGTCCAAATAAAATCAGGCCTATTAAAACTAAATGGACGGTTGCAAAACGAAATCTTTTCATTAAATAACCTCTTAAGACCTAATTATAACACAAAACGCCCCTGATAAACAGGGGCGAACACTATTATCAATTGATATTTTTACGACCTTTTTGTCTTCCTTCAAGGTAAACCATTAAAATACTAATATCGGCTGGATTAACTCCTGAAATACGACTAGCCTGACCTAGCGTTTCTGGGTTAATTTTTTTGAATTTTTGTCTAGCTTCTGTTGCGATAGAATCAATGTCATCCCAGTCAATATGAGGGGGAATACGTTTTTCTTCCATTCGTTTCATTTTTGCAACTTGATCTAAAGCTTTTTTAATATAGCCTTCGTATTTAATTTCAGTTTCCAAAAGTTCAATAACCTTACTGTCTAATGGCTCATCAGTACAACCAACAAAATCCGTTGCTACTGCATATGTGATTTGTGGGCGGCGCATAAATTCTTTGGCAGTTAAAGCATCTGTCAAAGGTTTAAAACCCAATTCTTGAATCCGTTTATTTGTCTCAGAAACTGGCTTTAACTTTATAGAATCTAAACGTTCTAATTCATTTTCAAATTGCATTTGACGCTTTTTAAATATCGCATAACGCTCTTCATCTACTAGGCCAATCTCATAACCGATTTCTGTTAAACGCATATCTGCATTGTCATGACGAAGAATCAGACGATATTCTGCGCGACTTGTCAACAGACGATATGGTTCTAGAGTCCCTTTGGTAACTAAATCATCAATCATGACACCAATGTAAGCATCACTTCGTTTTAAAATAAGTTCTGGCTTCCCTTGAACTTTGAGAGCAGCGTTGATCCCAGCAACCAACCCTTGACCAGCAGCTTCTTCATAACCTGAAGTACCATTAGTCTGTCCTGCAGTAAACAAACCAGCAATTACTTTTGTTTCGAGTGTTGCTCTTAATTGATGAGGCAATACAATATCATACTCAATAGCATAGCCTGTACGCATCATTTCAGCATTTTCAAGCCCTTTTATAGAACGTAATAAATCAACTTGAACATCCTCAGGAAGACTCGTTGATAGCCCTTGAACATAAACTTCTTCAGTGTGTCTACCTTCTGGTTCTAAGAAGAGTTGGTGGCGCTCTTTATCAGCAAAACGCACAATTTTATCTTCAATTGACGGACAATATCGAGGACCAACTCCCTTAACGATTCCAGAAAACATAGGAGCACGGTGTAGATTTTGATTGATGATGTCATGACTCAAAGTATTCGTATAGGTCAACCAGCACGGTACCTGGTCAGTAATATAATCTTCATCTCTAGACATAAATGAAAAATGATTTGGTTGCTCATCCCCAGGTTGTATCTCTGTCTCTTCATAATTAATAGAGGAGGCTTTTACACGAGGAGGTGTTCCAGTTTTGAAACGACCAATTTCTAATCCTAGGTCTCTTAAATTATCTGCCAATGTCACAGAAGCTAAACTATTATTAGGACCCGAAGAGTACTTAAGCTCACCTAATATAATCTCTCCTCGAAGAGCAGTACCTGTTGTTATAACAACAGATTTTGCTGAAAATTTCTGATTAGTTGCTGTACGAACCCCCACAACCTTTCCATCCTCAACAAGTATTTCATCAATCATAGCTTGTCTTAAGGTAAGGTTTTCTTGCTTTTCTACAGTTTGCTTCATTGTTTGTGCATAGAGGGCTTTATCAGCTTGTGCTCTTAAGGCACGGACAGCAGGCCCCTTACCTGTATTAAGCATTTTCATTTGGATATAGGTTTTATCAATGTTTTTACCCATTTCACCACCTAAAGCGTCAATCTCTCTGACAACGATACCTTTAGCAGAGCCACCTATAGAAGGATTACAAGGCATAAATGCCAACATTTCTAAGTTGATAGTAGCTAGAAGTGTCTTACATCCCATACGACTAGCAGCTAGACTAGCTTCCACACCTGCATGACCCGCTCCAACAACAATAATATCATAGTTTTCTGCAAAATTATGTGTCATTTTATTCCTTTCCAATTTCAAAGTCTAATTCATTAAAACACAAAAATAGCCAAAACTCTCGAAAATTGTACGTCAAAAAGACTTACAAATTCCATGAGCTTTGACCATCATAGTTATTGTTAAATTTATTTTAGCATTTATCTTTTAAAAGTCAACCAGAGGGGACAGACTATGTTAAATGAAAACCAATTTTTATGCCTGTTATTAGCATCTCTATCCCGATAGTCATCAAAATAAGTCCCATCATTTTGGTGATTATAGTCATTGCATTTTTTCCAAGAAATTTAGTAATTTCGTTTGCACTTATTAAAATAACATACATTATCACACATAGTATGGCAAAAGCAAGTATAGTAATGAGTTTGCCAGATAAACCACCACTTGATAAACCCATAGCAGTTGCAATAGTACCCGGACCTGCCAAAAGGGGCATTGCTAATGGTGAAACTGCCACATTCATTGGATCATCCTTATGCTCCTCTAGGTTTTTATTGGTTGGTGAATGTATACCATTAATCATTTTATAACCTATAATGCCGACCAATATCCCACCAGATATTTTTAGGGCGGCTAGGGTAATCCCAAATAAGTTAAAAAGTAAGTGGCCACTTAATACAAAGATTACAATAATGACAAAAGCAAGTAATACTCCTTTTGCTGCAATTCGACGTGAAATCTTCTGATCATCATCAGCTACTAAAGCCATAAAAGCTGGCAAATTAGAAATGGGATTCATAATGGCGAAAAAAGCCATGAAAGCTAAAATAAATTTTGAAATCATACGATTACCTCACTTAATAATTAAGTGTCAATTAAATGTATTGACAGATTTTATCATCACGATAAGCCTGATCAATCATCCCACCACCTAAACATTCTTGTTCATTATAAAAAACAACAGCTTGACCTGGTGTGATTGCTCGTTGTAAATCATCAAACACAACCCTTGCTTGATTACCTTTTACGTAAACTGTAACTTTACTGTCAGGTTGACGATATCTGAACTTAGCCGTACATTCTAGCTTAAATTCATTAGGCATATCACGTGTAAAGTGGATTTCAGAAGCTGTCAAGCTAGTTGACATCAATGAGTCATGATAGAAACCTTGACCGACATAAAGAATATTTTTACTTAAATCCTTTCCAACTACAAACCAAGGTTTATTATCTCCACCATGTTGCCCACCAATACCAAGGCCCCCTCTTTGACCAATAGTATAATACATTAAACCAGCATGTTCACCCATGTCACGACCATCAACAGTCATCATACGACCTGGTTGAGCCGGTAAATATTGACCCAGGAAATCCTTGAAATTTTTTTCTCCAATAAAACAAATACCAGTAGAGTCTTTTTTCTTAGCGGTCGCAAGTCCTGCTTCTTCAGCTATACGGCGAACTTCTGGTTTTTGTAAATGACCAAGTGGAAATAACGTTTTTTGCAATTGCTCCTGAGATAATTGACTTAGAAAATAAGTTTGATCCTTATTATTATCTACTCCTCTGAGCATATGAACTATTCCGTTTTTATCACGTGTTACTTGTGCATAATGACCTGTTGCTACATAGTCAGCACCTAATGTCATCGCATAATCTAGAAATGCTTTAAATTTAATTTCCTTATTACACATAACATCTGGGTTTGGGGTACGACCTGCTCGATATTCTGCTAAAAAATATTCGAAAACCCTGTCCCAATACTCTTTTTCAAAGTTGACAGAGTAGTATGGTATGCCGATCTGATCAGCAACAGCAGCAACATCTTTATAATCTTCAGTAGCCGTACAAACACCAAATTCATCTGTGTCATCCCAATTTTTCATAAAAACACCAATAACATCATAACCTTGCTCTTTTAAAAGTAGGGCAGTTACTGATGAATCAACACCTCCACTCATGCCTACAACGACACGAATGTTTGAATTATCAGTCATAAGAATTCTCCCATCAAAAAGTTTTATTTTTAACTTAGGCTTGAAGGGCCAAGTTGTTCTTAGATCAATCATATTGACTAAGAAACACTATAAAAGTGCTTATATATTATAGCACTATTTGTTGTCAAGTTGTATGTTTTTGTTATGATAAATATTTATTACATTGCAGTTTTTTTATCTTTTTATGATATTTTTTAGAAATAATCTGTTATAATGAGAATGTACAAAAATCACGAGGAAAAACTATGAAACATTTAAAATTTCAATCGGTCTTCGACATTATCGGTCCTGTTATGATTGGACCATCAAGTAGTCATACTGCAGGAGCTGTCCGCATTGGCAAAGTTGTCCATTCTATTTTTGGTGAACCTAGTGAAGTAACCTTTCATTTATACAATTCTTTTGCTAAAACTTACCAAGGACACGGTACTGATAAAGCATTGGTTGCAGGGATTCTAGGAATGGATACAGATAATCCAGATATTAAAAACTCTCTTGAAATTGCTCATCAAAAAGGAATTAAGATTTACTGGGATATCCTAAAAGATAGTAATTCACCACATCCAAATACTGCGAAAATAACTGTTAAAAATGGGGATAGGAGCATGAGTATTACAGGAGTGTCAATTGGTGGCGGAAACATCCAAGTTACTGAGTTGAATGGATTCTCAGTTTCATTAACAATGAATACTCCTACTTTAATTATCGTTCATCAAGATATACCTGGCATGATTGCTAAAGTAACTGATATTTTATCTGACTTTAACATTAATATTGCTCAAATGAATGTAACACGCGAAAGTGCAGGAGAAAAAGCTATCATGATTATAGAAGTAGATTCACGAGATTGTCAACAAGCTGTCAAAAAGATAGAAGCTATTCCTCATTTACACAATGTCAACTTCTTTGATTAAGAGAAAGGGTAACTATGTTTTATACAATTGAAGAGCTGGTAGAGCAAGCTAATAGCCAACATAAGGGTAACATAGCAGAGCTCATGATCCAAACGGAAATTGAAATGACTGGTAGAAGTCGTGAAGAAATTCGTTATATTATGTCCCGAAACCTTGAGGTTATGAAAGCTTCTGTTATTGATGGATTGACCCCTAGTAAATCAATCAGTGGTTTAACAGGCGGTGATGCTGTCAAGATGGATCAATATTTACAATCAGGAAAAACTATTTCAGATACCACAATCCTAGCTGCCGTTAGGAATGCTATGGCTGTTAATGAGTTAAATGCTAAGATGGGACTGGTCTGTGCAACACCAACTGCAGGTAGTGCAGGATGTTTACCAGCTGTGATTTCTACAGCCATTGAAAAGCTTAATTTAACAGAAGAAGAGCAACTTAATTTTCTATTTACAGCCGGCGCATTTGGTCTTGTCATTGGTAATAATGCCTCTATCTCAGGTGCAGAAGGAGGTTGCCAAGCTGAAGTTGGGTCAGCTAGTGCTATGGCTGCGGCTGCTTTAGTTATGGCTGCTGGAGGTACTCCTTTCCAAGCTAGCCAAGCTATAGCATTTGTTATTAAAAATATGCTTGGACTTATCTGTGACCCTGTTGCAGGTTTAGTTGAAGTCCCTTGTGTGAAGCGGAATGCTCTTGGATCAAGTTTTGCACTTGTTGCTGCTGATATGGCCTTGGCTGGTATTGAATCGCAAATTCCAGTAGATGAAGTTATTGATGCAATGTATCAAGTTGGATCAAGTTTACCGACTGCTTTTCGTGAAACTGCAGAAGGAGGACTTGCTGCCACGCCGACAGGAAGACGTTATAGCAAAGAAATTTTTGGGGAATAAAGTTTATCAATTTTCTAATCTTTCCTAAAAATAAATTAAAACGCTACAGTAAAGCTGTAACGTTTTAATTTACTTGTTTTAGCAATTTGTAATTATTGTTGACAATAGTGTAAAGTTAATTTATAGCTATTCACTAGTAGCCCCAAGCCGATAAACCTTGAGCACGATAAGCTTTAATAGCTGAATTAACTTGATCCTGAACTGTAGCTGTTGAACCCCAACCTGGCATCGTTTGGAAAAGTCCTGAAGCTCCTGAGGCATTAGCAACGTTAGGATTACCATTTGATTCACGGGCAATAATATGTTCCCAAGTAGACTGAGGAACTCCCGTTGCAGCAGCCATTTGTGCTGCTGCTGCTGAGCCAATAGCCCCTGCAGTATTTCCATTGCTCAATACTTGGCCACTCGGCTGGTGTTGAGCAGGTCTATAAGTTGTCTCAGTAACAGCATAAGCTTGTTGTGCTTGACTGGTAGCAGGGGTATTTTCTGTTACAACTGCTTGTTCTACAGCTGCCTCTTCACTCGCAGTAACTTGTTGCTGAGAATTAGCTTCTGTAGATTGAGAACTTGGTTTTGGAGCCTGTTTTACACCTTCTACTTTTGATTTAGATGTTGCCTTATTCATTTTTGATTTTTTGGCTACGCGAACTTTATCTGCTTTTGACAAAGATTCAGTAGTAACTTGTGAACTTTTAAAGATGACCGTTACAGCCAAAATACATGAAAAAAGGGCTACTAAAGTGATAGCTCCGTAAGCTAAATGTTGTTTTTTTACATTCATTTTTGATAATTTTCTTCTTTTATTCATGTCACCTATATTATACTTTATTTGTTACTTAACAATTGAATAGATGTTAAAAATATTACAAAGAGATTTAATTTTAAGTAAATCTCTTTGTTTTATCAACTTTTATTAATACCAACCGTTACTATTCCAAAATGATAGCGCTGCCGACCAAGATCCGTAACGAGAAGCCACATAATTGTCCGCTACTTTTTCTTGATTTTCAGGAGATAAGTCGCCATTTAGGTAAGATTGAGACAGTTGATATCTTCCATAATATTGTCCATTCTGTGCAGTATAACTACCATTTGATTCACGACGAGCTATTTCTTCTTTTGCGGCTGAATCACTTGAACTCAAATTTGATGAAGAATTCATTGAATTTTCAATTGTTGGTTGAGATTTTGCTTCTGCTTGACTAGTTGTAGAATTATCCAATTTTAAAACATCACCTATACTGATGACGTCAGCGTTACTGATACTATTGAGAGACACTAACTCTTGTACCGTAGTTTTATGATTTTTAGCAATAGCTGATAAGGTATCACCTGATTTCACGGTATAAGATGCTGCGCTTACTGAAAGTGGTAAAGCTAATGAAGCACCCACTAAAAGACCTGCCACTCCTAATTTAAATGGTTTTGATTTTTTAACCGAGGTTATTGACATAATATATGCTCTCTTTCATTAATTGATACGCGTACTATCATACCTTGTAAATATTACTAATTGTTTTGCCTTAGATGAAATTTATTACAAATAAATTGTAAATTAATAAAGAAAAGGCCTCCAAAAAATAATTTTTAGTTTTCTTTAAGTAAAGTTGTTGAGCTTTTCACATTATATAAATGAAAAGGCTAAGACCATAAACTGATCTTAACCTTTTAATTTTTTAATAGAAACAAACTCAAACCCAATAATAACATAAGTAATATACTAAAAGTATCCCGAACAGTCCACTTCAATAAACGGTACTTACTACGATTGGCTCCGCCTTGATAACCTCTTGCTTCCATAGCAATTGCCAACGCATCTGCTCTTTTAAAACTAGAAGCAAATAATGGAATCAAAATAGGGATAATGGACTTAACCTTATGAATTAGGTTTCCCTCTCCAAAATCAACTCCACGAGCTCTTTGAGCATTCATGATACGTGTTGTATCATCCATTAAAGTAGGAACGAAACGTAAGCTAAGGGATAACATCAAACCAATCTCGTGTGCTGGTACTCTCAGTACTTCCAATGGTTTTAACAAAGATTCAACAGCATCTGCTAAACTTAACGGAGTAGTAGTTAAGGTAAGTAATGTCGAAAAGAAGATAATTAAAACAAATCTCATAAAAATAAGTGCTGCTTGTTGTAACCCAAGGCTAGTGATGCTAAAAATCCAAAACGAGAAGATAACCTGCCCGCCTTGTGCAAACAGCATCTGGAATAGGGTGGTAAATAAAATAATACCAACCATCGGTTTAATACCATTGAAAAAATAGGAAAATTTTATCTGAGATAAACCCACAATAACCAACGTAAAAATGAATACGATCACATTTGTCACTACATTATTTGCCCAAAAAACAATAATGATAAAAAGTAACATGGCTAGTAACTTACTTCGAGGATCTAATTTATGAATGAGAGAATTACCTGGTATGTAACGTCCCAAAATCAATTTATCCATGCTTAATAGCCTCCACAAATTCGTTAATAGTAATTGGTAAACTAGGTAAATTTAATCCCTTATGAGATAGTCTTTGAGCAAACTTGGTGATTTTGGGAACTCCTAATTGTTTACTTTCTAAAAGTTCTACTTCTTGAAAAATCTGTTTTGGTTGTCCTGATAAGGTTACTTTCCCTGCTTCTAAAACATACACATAGTCAGCATAATCCGCTACATCGTCCATTAAGTGAGTCACTAAGACGATAGTCATTCCTTTTTTATGAAGATTTTTAAAAAGAGTCATTAATTCTTTTCTTCCCTTAGGATCAAGTCCAGCTGTTGGCTCATCCAGTACTAGTACTTTGGGTTCCATCGCTAAAATACCAGCTATAGCAACCCGCCTCATCTGCCCTCCAGAAAGTTCAAATGGATTTTTATCGAATAAATCCTCACTAATACCAACTAACCTTAATTTTTCTTCAGCCAGCCTTTCAGCTTCAATCTGAGAAATACCAAAATTTTGTGGTCCAAAAGCAACATCCTTTAAAACTGTCTCTTCAAAAAGCTGACTTTCTGGAAATTGAAAAACTAAACCAACTTTTTGCCTTATAAATTTGATTTCTTTGTTCTTGTCCCCTGCTTTAATAGAAAAATCATCGACAATTACCTCACCTTTTGTAGGAATATGTAAACCATTCAAAAGTTGCATAATAGTTGATTTTCCAGAACCTGTGTGCCCAATGAATGCGGTATAGGAAGCATCTTCAATTTTCAGATTAACGTCAAAAAGGGCACGCCCTTCAAAAGGAGTGCCGGCTTGATAGGTATAACTTACATTTTTAAATTCAATTCCCATAATTGTTCTTCTAATTCCTTCTCTGTAAGATACTCTGTCCCTATATCAAGACCATTAGCAGCCAGTGCTGCCATTAACCTACTTGTAAAGGGAACATCTAAACCTAAACTAATCAAACGATTTCCACGACCAAATAACGCTTTTGGAGTGGATGTTGACTCAACTTTACCATTTTTCATAACGATGACACGATCACTCAATGCAACTTCATCTAAGTCGTGTGTAATTGAAATAACAGTAAGATTATATTTTTGACGAATAGCTCGTATCGTTCTTATCAGTTCCAATCGTCCCTCAGGATCAAGCATACTAGTCGCCTCATCCAAGATGATAACTTGTGGACGCATAGCTACAGCTCCTGCAATGGCTACACGCTGCTTTTGCCCTCCAGATAAACGTGCAGGCTCCCTCATTTTAAATTCAGACATGCCTACCAAATCAAGTGCTTGGCCCACTCTTTCTTTCATGTCTTTCAAAGGAATACCTTTATTTTCCAAACCAAAGGCGACGTCATCTTCAACAGTTGCCCCTACAAATTGGTTATCAGGATTTTGAAATACCATGCCAATCTTGTGACGTAACTCCCAGACATTATCTTCGGTTAACTCTTGTCCATCAATGATAATCTGGCCTGACTCCGCCTCTAAAAGCCCATCTATTAAACGAACAGTAGTGGATTTCCCAGAACCATTATGACCGATAATAGATAGCCATTCTCCTTGTTTCACATGAAACGATACATTCTCCAATTGATAATGTGTTTGATTACTATCATATTTAAAAAAGAGATTATTAACAGTAATAATATTTGTCATTATTTAAAAGTATCCTTAAATAAGAAGCCTGCACCTTTAAAATAGTCGTAGCCTGAATACAAGGTAAAGAATAAAGCAATGTATAACATGATGTTACCAAGTGTCATCCAATGTACTAACAAAAAAATAACTGCAAACATTTGAGTAGCCGTCTTTATTTTCCCTGGCATAGCTGCAGCAAGTACTGTTCCACCTGTTTCAACTAAAAGTAAACGCAAACCTGTAACTGCTAACTCTCTACAAATGATAATAGCTGAAACCCAAGCCGGTGCTAAGCCTAGTCCAACTAACATGATAAAAGCACTCATAACTAGCATTTTATCAGCTAATGGGTCTGCAAATTTCCCAAAATTTGTTACTACTTGCCATTTACGTGCTAGATAACCGTCTAGGTAATCGGTCAAGCTTGCAATAGCAAATACAATAGCTGCAACAATATGCCAAGTTGTACTTGTTGTTACTGAAGTTAATACTATAAATAACGGAATCATTAAAATTCTGACTACAGTTAATAGATTCGGAATATTTTCTTTCTTCACCATAAATTCTCCTTTTGGAAACATAGTATTCCTATATTATGTTATTTCAAAACTAGTAAAAGACTTTTGACATACCAACTTTATAGATGTCTAAGCTTCCTTATTATATCAAAATTTCAGATTATTTACGAAGATTTTGGAAAAATAACGAAGTCAGATGTGTCAGCATTATCTAAGAAATCCTTACCAATCGTAATGACATCTTCCAAGTCTAATTCTTCAACGATAGATGGCAAATCTAAATACATCGTTTTTCCATCATATAAATAGGTGACGAATTGCATTGCGAGATTTTCAATAGAATCTAAGCTCCTTAAAAAATCGCCATAGAGCTCTCTCTTAACGTTTTGTAAGTGGCTTTCGGTAAGATCAGATGATTGCAAAGCATTTTTTAGCAATAACCTCAACTGAGTTGAAAAAGCAATTGGCTCTGTCGTATCTAAAGAAATAATAACGCACTCAAAATCTGGATGAACTTCAATTTCTATATCAAAAGAGTCATCAATTTGACCAGATTCGTACCAGTCTTGATTAATTGTAGAAGTCCATCCTAAAAGCATTGCAAAAAATAGCTGTAATCCGATTTTCTCTTTTAGGTAAGAACCATGTCTCATATGACTTGATTTTCGATAACCAATAGCTAATTTAGGTTTTGTCACTGTCATATGGCAAGAGTTGTTTTTTATAACAGGTTCAAGACTAATAGAATCTCGGTCAATATTCTGTGAGTAATTTGTTAAATGAGAATTTTTTTGAAGGTAAGTTATAATTTCTTGTGGACTAAATTGTCCAACAAGAACTAAATTCATATTAGACAACTGATAAAAGTCTTTGTGATTTTCTTGTAAATCGGTTAAGGTTATTTGAGAGATTGATTGGTAATCTCCAGCGATATCAAATACTAATGGAGAGTTGGGGTAAAGGTTCGATAACACTCCTTGATAAAGCCTATATTCTGGGTCATCTTGATACATTTCAATTTCTTGTTTGATAATGTCTTTTTCTTTAGTAATTGACTCTTCTGTAAAGTTTGTTGTCAATACAAAGTCAAGTAGTATATCTAAGCAGTTTGTAATGTGACTTATAGTTGAAAAATAAAAACTAGTTTTATCAAAAGTTGTAAAGGCATTACTCTCGGCGCCATATTTAGTAAATTGAGTTGCAGCGTCTTGTCCTTTATCCAGTTCAAATAATTTATGTTCTAAGAAGTGAGCAATTCCTGCCGGATAATGTTCTACACAACCATTCCTCGTATATCTTGTATGGAGTGATCCAAAATTTGCTGTCAATACTCCAACAGTTTCCTTAAATGATGGTTTTGGAATAAGGTATACATTTAGCCCGCTCTCTAATGTTAACTTATATACTTCCTCCTGAAGGTTCTGATAAGTTATTTTATTAACTGTCATCCTAGTTTCCTTCCAAAAAATAAAAAGCTTGTAATTTTAATTTTGTTGCTACGCTGACAATATCTGATTTTGTTACATCGTCCACTTTGTCAATGAATAGTGCTGAAGTATGAAACTGATCTAAATAATGTTCATGATAAATGTGGTCAACTATGACCTTAGGATTATCAGAAGCTAAAACATAGTTCATTTTCAATATATCTTTTGTTTGTTTCAATAATGTAGAAGAGAACCTGCCCATCTTAATATTATTGAATTGCTTATTAATAAGCTTCAAAAAACGCTCACGATTCTCTTTATCAATACCTGCATATATCGTAAAGAGACCTGTAAAGCTGTCAAATTGACTACCTATAGTATAGGCTAAACCTTGCTTTTCTCGAATTTCTGTAAACAACAAGGAATGGGCAAAAGCACCAAATAAACCGTTAAATACTATTAAAGCAAAATAATCTTCATCTTTATAAGTTATTGGAAGATGATAAGCCAATTGCATAATAGATTGATTAACGTCCTTATCTTCTACTTGACTTCTCGTGATATTTTCATAAGTCTGCGTATAATCAAAAGCTAATACTTTGTGACGTGGCTCAAATGCCATACGATTAAATGCCTGAATCATTCGATAGTCATCAAAATCTCCTACGACAAAAATATCTAATTGATCTTCCTTAAGCATCTTCTGAAATTCTTGATAAGCTGTAAATGAATTTTCTGATTCCACTAAAGATGCTGTACCATACTTAGGTAAACGAAGTGTCTTATTATTGTAGAATAAAGATTTTAGTGCTAAGTCACTGCTATAAAAATTATCTTCAATATCGGCCTCTAAATATTGAATAAGGTTTTTCTTCTCAGTATCAAAAATAGATGTTTGATACTGTTCTAAAGAAATTAAAGGAGAAAACAGCATATCCTCCAAGAATGTAATAATTTGTTCAACGATATTTTCTTGTTCTAAAGTAAAGGTATTTTTAACAAATACAATATCAATATCAACAATGTGAACAAGACCCTTAGTAGAAATCTTAGTTGATAAACTAGCACCATATAAGGAAGCTAACTTTTCTCGAAATTCTTGTACCTTAGGGTACTTAGCATTTGCAGTAACTAACATTTGAGCAACGAGCGATCTACGTGCTACTGTTTTATTATTAAAATCACCTGAAAATCGAAAAGTAAGATGATTAGTCTTAAATTGTTGGTTTTTAATTAAATGTAGAGAAACGCCTTCAACTATTTTCATTCAATATCCTTTGTGTTCTGTATTGTTAGCTAAGATTATATCATTTTTAAAGGCGTTAAAAAAGATTAAACATCCAAGATATGATTAATTCTAAATTTCAATCTTCTTCAAAATTGACAAAGTCGTCAACCAATATTTACTCCCATTTTTTATACCTTGTCTCCATATCATAAGTTCAACTCAAAAAATAATTTTATGCTATAATGATGTGATATCTAAAATTGGAGATTAAAAAGTCATGGATTATAAATTATTTGATGAATATATTACTTTACAATCACTTCTAAAAGAGATTGGTATCATTCAAAGTGGCGGAGCCATTAAAAAATTTTTAGCGGATAATCAAGTATTGTTTAACGGTGACCTTGAAAATAGGCGTGGAAAGAAACTCCGCCTGGGGGATATTATTACTATTCCTGATCAAAATGTCGAGATCATTATAAGGAAGCCATCAGATCAAGAAATTGAAGAACGTAATGTAGAAATAGCTGAAAAACAGCGTGTTTCAGCAATCGTTAAAGAAATGAATAAAAACACCAACAAAGATAAATCAAAAACTAGCAAAAAACCAGTTCGCTTTCCAGGGACATAAAAATGTGGATAAAAAATATTTCTTTAAAACATTATCGTAATTATGAAGAAGCACAAGTAGATTTTTCACCCAACCTCAATATTTTCATTGGCCGCAATGCTCAAGGAAAGACAAATTTTTTAGAAGCAATCTACTTCTTGGCTTTGACTCGAAGTCATCGTACCCGTTCTGATAAAGAACTTGTACATTTTAAACACCATGATGTACAAATTACAGGTGAGGTAATCCGCAAAAGCGGCCATCTTAGCTTAGATATTCAATTATCTGAAAAAGGAAGAATCACTAAGGTTAACCATCTTAAACAGGCAAAATTATCTGATTATATTGGGGCTATGACTGTCGTACTTTTTGCCCCTGAAGATCTTCAATTAGTTAAAGGTGCACCTAGCCTAAGACGGAAATTTTTAGATATAGATATTGGACAAATTAAGCCAACGTACTTAGCTGAACTTTCAAATTACAATCATGTATTAAAACAAAGAAACACTTATCTAAAAACTACTAATAACGTCGACAAAACTTTTTTATCAGTCCTTGATGAACAATTAGCTGATTATGGAAGTCGTGTCATTGAACACCGTTTTGATTTTATCCAAGCCCTAAATGATGAAGCGGACAAGCATCACTACATTATCAGTACTGAGTTAGAACATTTATCTATTCACTACAAATCGTCAATAGAGTTTACAGATAAGTCAAGTATTAGGGAACATTTTTTAAACCAATTATCTAAAAGCCACTCAAGAGACATCTTTAAGAAAAACACAAGCATCGGACCTCATCGTGATGATATTACTTTCTTTATTAATGATATCAATGCTACTTTTGGTAGCCAAGGGCAACAAAGAAGCCTTATTTTATCATTGAAATTAGCAGAAATTGAGCTAATAAAAACCGTTACCAACGATTATCCGATTCTCTTACTTGACGACGTCATGAGTGAACTTGACAACCATCGTCAACTAAAACTCTTAGAGGGAATCAAAGAGAATGTTCAAACATTTATTACTACAACAAGTTTAGAGCATTTAAGTGCTTTACCTGATCAACTCAAAATCTTTAATGTTAGTGATGGTACTATTAGTATTAATGAAAAAAAAGCAACAGATTAATCTGTTGCTTTTTAATAAGATTTAACAATACCAAGTAATATAGCACCCATAACAAAACAAAGGATACCCATGACAACCCATTTCTGCTCTTTCTTCGTTTTTGTCTCACCTAAAAATAAAATACCACCAATAATAGAGATAATTACTCCAAGTTGAGAAAAACTAAAAGCAATTGCTAGCCCTGCTTTAGCTGCTGCCAATAACATGAAGACATTACCAACGCCCCACATGAGACCTGTAATCATATTTTTAACAACAACAGCCTCAAAGTTAACACGAAACTTCATGAAACAAATTGCACCTAGACACATTCCAACAGCCATGGGTAAAATAACGGCCATAGCGTCGAACTTCATAATGTTATTAAATAAAACTGCGTATGAGATGTAACCTACAGTTGAATAAGCAATTGTAGCAAATCCTTTTGAAAACTCTTGATGTGTTGCCAAAGCTTGTTCTGAGACATCACGTTTACTTGAGAAATAGAAGCCGATAACTAATAATGTCAACGCTGTCAATCCTAAAATAAATTGGATTGGCTTAGTCCATTCATGAAAGACTAAAGCACCAACTAGGCTTCCACCTACTAATTGTGCACCACTTGACAGTGGATTAGCAACAGAGACTCCCATATATTTCATTGCTTGAAATTGACCATTTTGGCCGACTGACCATAGGATACCACCTAAGATACCAAAAATCCACAATGAGGCAGTCATCTCTGGCTGTTTAAATAACCATACGATAATCGCAAATAGCAATGCTCCTAAAGTCATTCCAAATGTTTGTTGATTTGGACGGCCTCCAATTTTATTACTAACAAATCCAATACTTCCCCACGCAAACATGGGAATCAATGCAATAAGTAAACCTTCCAATTCTTTCTCCTTACAATGGAATATTAAGTATTACCTATTTTCAATCCTAGAGAATCTATTGACTAACTTTATTAGCAAAATCAGCAAATACTATAGCTTTATCAACACTATCTTTTTCCAAAGCTATAATGACTTGTTTTATCAATAAATTGACCAGTGATTTAGAATAAGGTAACTGTTCTTTAGTCATATTACTAATCTTATTTAAAATAACATCTTTAGGTAAAATATCTTGAAAATAGCAGATGACTTTGAAATAAAAATCATTGTACTGTGTCACACCATTCAGATAAGTAACTACCAGGTTAATCTCATCTTGAGGCAGCCTCATATTTAACCCTAAATTTGAAATAAAAAGTTTAGCCAATATTTTGAGAACATTGCTTTCTATTCTATCACAGGATTGTTGTTTTTGGAAACTGAAAATTCTCATGATATCTTCATTATCTCGATAAGATTCCAGTAAAGTTAATTGCTCTAAATCAGTATTAGAAGTTCCAGCCTTAACTTTTGAATCTAGAATGGATACTTCATTGATAGTTACCCTAACCTCCAACGTTTGTAAAGCTTTAATAAATTTATCAATACCTATTTGTGTCTCACCATTTTCAAAACGTGATAGAGTTGATTTTGATAATTGAGCACTTTTGGCTAGAGAACTTAGGGATATACCTTTGTCTTCTCTCAACTCTTTTAAAATTTTTCCATAATTTTTCATACAAAAACTTTACTATATTTGTTTCTTTTATGCAACAAAAAGCATCCTCATAGGGGATGCTTTTTGTCCTTATTTTAGTGTACTGAATAATTTGGTGCCTCATTTGTAATTTGAACATCATGGGGATGGCTTTCTTTCAAACCAGCTCCTGACATTTCAACAAATTGAGCATTATCATGAAGTTCTTTTATGTTCGCTGCACCTACATATCCCATACCAGAACGAATGCCACCAAGCATTTGGAAAACAATATCGGCTACTGAACCTTTGTATGCTACACGACCTTCAATACCTTCTGGAACCAATTTGTTAGCCTCGTTTACAGAACCTTGGAAATAACGATCGCTTGAACCTTTTTTCATTGCTGCAATTGAGCCCATACCACGGTATGTCTTGAACTTACGCCCTTGGAAAATTTCTGTTTCTCCTGGCGCTTCATCTGTTCCTGCAAACATTGAACCTAGCATAACTGCATTTCCACCTGCTGCAAGTGCTTTTACAATATCACCTGAATATTTAATACCACCATCAGCAATGATAGTCTTACCGTACTCACGCGCAACAGCCGCTGCATCGTAAATAGCTGTAATCTGAGGAACACCTACCCCAGCAACGACACGAGTCGTACAAATTGAACCTGGACCAATACCAACTTTAACGACATCCACACCTGCATCATAAAGTGCACGCGCTCCTTCTGCTGTAGCAATATTTCCCGCAATCAATGTGCGATTAGGGAAGTGAGCACGAATTTCAGCAATTTTACGGAGCACACCAGCTGAATGTCCATGTGCTGTATCAATGACAATAGCATCTGCACCTGCTTCAAACAAAGCTTCTGCACGTTCAAAAGTATCAGAGGTTACACCTACTGCACCAGCAACTAAGAGACGTCCAAATTCATCTTTTGCTGCCTTCGGAAATTCAATAACTTTTTCGATATCCTTAATAGTAATAAGTCCTGAAAGACGTCCCTCATCATCTACTAAAGGTAGCTTTTCAATACGATGCTCATGAAGAATACGCTCTGCAGTTTCAAGATCTGTACCAATAGGAGCTGTTACAAGATTTTGACTTGTCATGTGCTCTGAGATTAGTTGTTTATAATCAGAAATGAAACGCATATCACGGTTAGTAATAATTCCAACTAATTTACGATTCTCGAGTGTCTCTACAATAGGAACTCCACTAATGCGATAGTTTTGCATCAATTCCTCAGCTTCAGAGACAGTATTATCTGGTGTCAAGAAGAATGGGTCAATAATAACACCATTTTCTGAGCGTTTAACTTTACGAACTTCTTCTGCTTGATCAACTATTGACATATTTTTATGAATGATACCAAGCCCACCAGCACGCGCAATAGCAATAGCCATCTTACTATCTGTAACTGTATCCATTGCAGCTGTAATGATTGGAATGTTTAATGTCAAATTATCAGCCAACTTTGTCTTCATATCAACTTCATTTGGTAAAACATGGCTTTCAGCAGGAATAAGCAGAACATCATCAAAAGTAAAACCTTTTTTCAAAAACTTAGTATCCCAATTTGACATCAGAAAATCCTCTTTTCTTAGATAGTAGATATAAAAAATCCCATTAAAATTATATTGTTACTATCATATCACGCTAAAATCATTTGTCAATATAAAAAGAGCATAGAATTAATAGCTTCTAGCTCTTTAAAGTAATGAAAAAATCTTCTTAATTTTCTATTTTTTTGAGAAGAAGAAAGGCGGCGTATACTGACTTAATTTCTCAAAACACTTTTGAGCTTCTTCACTATTATTACAAATAATCAAACAAGTATCATCACCACAGACAGTTGCTAAGATCTCAGGTAATAAAATCGAATCTAATATGGAGCCAAAAGATTGAGCTAAGCCAGGTAGTGTCTTCAAAACGATTTGGTTTTGAACTGGAAACAGCATGACTAGGGCATCTTCCATGTAAAAACGTAACCGTTCTTCCCAACGCTTCTGAGATATACTATGAATCTCATAATAAGTTTCTGTAGCATTATCACTGCTTTCGTTAACCTTAATTAAATTAAGTTCCTTCATATCTCGAGATAATGTTGCTTGCGTCACTGAAACGCCATTTTTTTCTAGTAATTCCCTTAACTCATGTTGTGTACGCACCTTAGTCTCAGAGACTAAGGAACGAATTAATTGGTGTCTTGTTTCTTTTTTATTCATATAAACTCCTTATTCAATGAATTTCTTGAAATAATTTTTATTATTATAGAGAAGCTTCTTTCCTTTCATTTCAACGATATCTTTTTGGCGTAATTCCTTTAAAACATGACTAACTGTCTCGCGAGTAGTTCCGCTCATATTGGCAATTTCAATCGTTGTAATAGGAAAAGGTAAATGTCCCCTTTCTGTAGGAACTTGCAAAAGTAGAGTTGCAAGCGATTGGATAACTCTCATACTGGCACTTGAAGTCACCATATTACGAAGTCGTATTTCATGAACTCGTAATAGCTTAGAATATTTCCGACAAAGATGCTTCATTTGATTGATATTTTGAAGAGAGTATTCTTCGTATAAAGCCATTGGCAGAGAAAAATACTCAATATCCGTAATAGCCACTGCTGAAAAATGGTAATCATCATCCAAAAAGAGACCTCCATAAGGAAAAACCGTATCTTGTCTAACATAATCTGTATAAATAAAAGAACCAGAAGCGTCTGATTGTTCAATTTTTACATGTCCTGACTGGATTAAAAACAGTTTTTCACGGTAATCACCTTCAAAAAATAAGGTATGATTTTTTAGAGCTGTACGATGTTTAATGTGGCTCACAATATGGTCAAATTGTTCAATAGTAAAGTGTTTAAAATCATCTAGTTGTCTGAAATAAAAATATTGTTCTTTTGTAATCACCTGATTTTCTAGACCTTTCTAATCATTAGATGCGAACATTTTTTGTATAATGAAAATTTTTTAATGTATAAAATTTTCTTGTCACGATAAATCCTCCTTCATTATAGCAAAAAAATTCGTAGAAAGAATGTTTTTCGTTGAATTTTGAAAACGCTTTTGAGAAAATGTAATTGTTCTGATATCTTTTAAAAAAATTGAGAGGCCTTCATGACTAAATTTATTGTTGATTCATCGTACTGGAATTTGTTTCCAACTTCTAAAATTGGAGTAATCTTAATCAAAGATTATCACATGGACAGGAACCTTGAAACAGAACTTAAACAGTTACTGTCTGATAGTCATTCTTTAGCAAAAAAATATTTGCAAGAGAAAGAATTCAGTCAAAACAGAGTTATTCAAACTTATCGTAAAGCATATCAAACCTTTAAAACTAAAAAAGGTGCACGTTCAAGTATCGAAGCATTATTGAAGCGAGTTAATTCAGGAAACGAAATTACTAGTATAAATCCTCTAGTTGATATCTATAATGCCGCTAGCCTTAGGTTTGGATTACCTATTGGTGCTGAGGATAGTGATACATTTAGAGGTGATTTAAAACTAACTATTACCAATGGTGGTGATGAATTTTACTTGATTGGCGAAGATTTTAACAGACCAACTCTTTCAGGTGAGCTTGCCTATGTTGATGATGTTGGAGCAGTTTGCCGCTGTTTTAATTGGCGTGATGGAAAACGTACTATGATTACCGATAATACTCAGAACGCTTTTTTAGTTATCGAATTAATTGATAATGGAAGAGAAATTATTTTTAAAGAAGCGTTGGACTTTATCGCCACCAATACAAATCGTTTTCTAAAAGCTAAAACACAGACCATCATATTAGATAAAGAACACAGTGAAATAACGCTATAACATTAAAACGAAAAGTAAAAATTTTACTTTTCGTTATTTTTTTAGGTTAATAATTTCTCACTTTCCAACGATAAAAGAAAGAAATTGCATAGAAATCGCTTTCATTTCTATAAATTTAAATTTTTTTGGATATAATCGTGACATTCTTAACACTTTTAATGCGAATAACTTCCCTATTTTATATTCAAAAGAAAGTAGAATGTAAATGTAGATATAGAGATAAATCCTGTTTCAATACAAATCTCTAACTAAGAAAGGAGTAAAATATGACTCAAACACATCCAATTCATGTTTTCTCAGAAATTGGAAAACTTAAAAAAGTTATGCTACACCGTCCAGGTAAAGAAATAGAAAATCTGATGCCTGATTATTTAGAGAGACTCTTGTTTGATGATATCCCATTTTTGGAAGATGCACAAAAAGAACACGATGCGTTTGCACAAGCACTTCGCAACGAAGGAGTCGAAGTACTTTACCTTGAAAATCTTGCTGCCGAGTCGTTAACAAACCAAGGAATTCGTGAACAGTTTATCGATGAGTACATTGGCGAAGCAAATGTTCGCGGTCGTGCTACTAAAAAAGCTATTCGAGAATTATTACTCAATATCAAAGATAATAAAGAACTTATCGAAAAAACTATGGCAGGTATCCAAAAGTCTGAGCTACCTGAAATCCCATCTTCTGAAAAAGGTCTAACTGATCTTGTCGAATCTAATTATCCATTTGCCATAGATCCGATGCCAAATCTTTACTTTACACGTGATCCATTTGCAACTATTGGGAATGGAGTTTCATTAAATCATATGTTCTCTGAAACACGTAATCGCGAAACTTTATACGGTAAATATATCTTTACACATCACCCAGAGTACGGTGGAAAAGTCCCTATGGTCTATGAACGTGAAGAAACAACTCGTATTGAAGGTGGAGATGAGCTTGTCCTTTCTAAAGATGTCCTTGCCGTTGGTATCTCTCAACGTACTGATGCTGCCTCTATTGAAAAACTCTTAGTCAATATTTTTAAACAAAATTTAGGTTTTAAAAAGGTTTTAGCATTTGAATTTGCAAATAATCGTAAATTTATGCACCTTGACACAGTCTTTACAATGGTTGACTATGACAAGTTTACAATTCACCCAGAAATTGAAGGCGATCTTCGCGTTTACTCTGTAACTTACGAAAACCAAGATCTTCATATTGAAGAAGAAAAAGGTGATTTGGCAGATCTTCTAGCGAAAAACCTAGGAGTTGAGAAAGTGGAATTGATTCGTTGTGGGGGTGACAACTTAGTCGCTGCTGGACGTGAACAATGGAATGATGGTTCAAATACATTAACTATAGCACCAGGTGTCGTTGTCGTTTACAACAGAAATACAATCACAAATGCAATCTTAGAGTCCAAAGGATTGAAATTAATTAAGATTAATGGAAGTGAATTAGTTCGTGGGCGTGGTGGACCACGCTGCATGTCAATGCCATTTGAACGTGAAGACCTTTAAAATTTATGAAGCTATTAGTCAATCACTTGCCTTACCAAAGAGCTGCAAGCCTATATATTCGCTTTTCTGTTTTCGTTATCGAAAGAAATATAAAAATGGAAGAAGAATTCGATGATAATGACGAGCAAGATACTATTTATGCTGTTCTTTATGATGGGAAACAGCCAGTTTCAACAGGACGCTTTCTTCCTGAAACTCAAACAGAAGCTCGTTTGACTCGAATTGCGACTTTAAAAGGTTATCGTGGTAACGGCTATGGTACCAAAATTATTATAGCACTAGAAAATTATGCAAAAGAAAATGGTTATCACTATCTAACTATACATGCTGAATTGACAGCAAAAGATTTCTACCAGACACTTGGGTATCAAGCTACTGGGGATATTTATATGGAAGACGGGGAAGCCTGTCAAACACTCGAAAAATATTTAATTTAAAGGAGACATTAACATATGACACAAGTATTTCAAGGACGTAGTTTCTTAGCAGAAAAAGATTTTTCTCGTGAGGAATTTGAATATCTTATTGATTTTTCAGCTCATTTAAAAGACCTTAAAAAACGTGGTGTTCCTCATCATTATCTTGAAGGTAAAAATATTGCTCTCTTATTTGAAAAAACATCTACTCGTACTCGCGCAGCCTTTACAACTGCAGCAATTGACCTAGGCGCTCATCCGGAATACCTTGGTGCAAATGATATTCAACTTGGTAAAAAAGAATCAACAGAAGATACTGCTAAGGTTTTAGGACGTATGTTTGATGGTATTGAATTCCGTGGTTTTAGCCAAAGAATGGTTGAAGAGCTTGCTGAATTTTCTGGAGTACCTGTCTGGAATGGTTTAACAGATGAATGGCATCCAACACAAATGCTAGCTGACTACCTTACTATCAAAGAAAACTTCGGTAAACTTGAAGGTATTACTCTTGTTTACTGTGGTGACGGACGTAACAACGTTGCCAACTCACTTTTAGTGGCTGGGACTTTGATGGGAGTCAATGTACACATCTTTTCTCCAAAAGAACTTTTCCCTGCTGAAGAGATTGTTAAATTGGCTGAAGGATATGCCAAAGAGTCTGGGGCTCACGTTCTCGTTACTGATAATGTAGACGAAGCTGTAAAGGGAGCAGACGTCTTTTACACTGATGTCTGGGTATCGATGGGAGAAGAAGATAAGTTCAAAGAACGCGTTGAACTTCTTCAACCATATCAAGTAAACATGGATCTGATTAAAAAAGCTAATAATGATAATCTTATCTTCTTACACTGCTTACCTGCGTTCCATGATACAAATACCGTTTATGGCAAAGACGTCGCTGAAAAATTTGGAGTCAAGGAAATGGAAGTTACTGATGAAGTCTTCCGTAGCAAATATGCCCGTCATTTCGACCAAGCTGAAAATCGTATGCACACTATTAAAGCTGTAATGGCTGCAACCCTTGGAAATCTTTTCATTCCAAAAGTTTAAATTAAACGACTATAGGGAGTTGACATATAGTCAATTCCCTATTTTAGGAAATGAGGTATAAAATGGAAAAAGAAAAAAAATTAGGTCTTTTACCACTAACAATGCTTGTCATTGGCTCTCTTATCGGTGGCGGAATCTTTGATTTAATGCAAAATATGAGTTCCAGAGCCGGTTTGGTACCAATGCTTATTGCTTGGGTAATTACTGCTATCGGGATGGGGACTTTCGTTTTAAGTTTTCAAAATTTATCTGAAAAAAGGCCGGACCTAACAGCTGGAATCTTTAGTTACGCTAAAGAGGGGTTTGGAAACTTTATGGGATTTAACTCTGCATGGGGTTATTGGTTATCAGCTTGGCTTGGAAATGTTGCCTACGCTGCACTCTTATTCAGTTCACTCGGTTATTTCTTTAAATTCTTTGGTAATGGAAATAATATCATTTCAATTATTGGAGCAAGTATAGTTATTTGGGTTGTCCATTTCTTAATTTTAAGAGGTGTTAATACAGCTGCATTTATTAATACCATAGTTACCTTTGCAAAATTAGTACCTGTTATTATTTTCTTAATTTCAGCGTTATTAGCTTTCAAATTTAACATTTTTAGTCTTGATATCTGGGGAAATGGATTACATCAATCAATTTTCAACCAAGTCAATTCAACTATGAAAACCGCTGTTTGGGTATTTATTGGTATTGAGGGCGCCGTTGTCTTCTCAGGTCGTGCTAAAAAACACTCTGATATTGGTAAAGCAAGTATCCTAGCATTATTCACTATGATTTCACTTTATGTATTGATTTCTGTTTTATCACTTGGTATCATGTCACGTCCAGAACTTGCAAACTTAAAAACACCAGCTATGGCTTACGTTCTAGAAAAGGCTGTTGGTCACTGGGGCGCTATCTTAGTTAACCTTGGTGTTATCATTTCAGTATTTGGCGCTATTCTTGCTTGGACTTTATTTGCAGCAGAATTACCATATCAAGCTGCTAAAGAAGGTGCTTTTCCTAAATTCTTTGCAAAAGAAAATAAAAACAAAGCTCCAATCAACTCACTCTTAGTCACTAATCTTTGTGTACAAGCATTCTTAATCACGTTCTTATTCACACAAAGTGCTTATCGTTTTGGTTTCGCATTAGCATCATCTGCTATCTTAATTCCTTATGCTTTTACAGCACTATATCAATTACAATTCACACTCCGTGAGGATAAGTCAACTCCAGGACATCAAAAGAATTTAATTATCGGTATCCTCGCTACAATCTATGCTGTTTACCTTATCTACGCTGGTGGTTTTGATTACTTACTTTTGACAATGATTGCTTACACTCTAGGTATGATTCTCTATATTAAAATGAGAAAAGATGACAAGCTTCCTATCTTTGTGGGATATGAAAAAATTAGTGCCATTGTCATTCTAGCGCTTTGCTTACTATGTATTATTGAAATTATGACTGGACAAATTGACATTGCTGCAATCCTAGCAGGTTAGTCATTAGAAAGAGGGATAAATTGGTAAAAGAACATCAAAAAATCGTAGTTGCCTTAGGTGGTAACGCTATTCTATCAACAGATGCTTCAGCAAAAGCACAACAAGAAGCATTAATCAACACATCAAAATCACTGGTCAAACTGATTAAAGAAGGCCATGATGTCATTGTTACTCATGGAAATGGTCCCCAAGTTGGTAACTTATTGCTACAGCAAGCAGCTGCAGATTCTGAAAAAAATCCAGCAATGCCTTTGGATACTTGTGTTGCCATGACAGAAGGAAGTATTGGTTTTTGGTTACAAAATGCTCTTAACAATGAATTACAAGAACAAGGCATTGACAAAGAGGTTGCAACAGTGGTAACTCAAGTTATTGTTGATGAAAAAGATCAAGCTTTCACTAATCCAACAAAACCTATTGGCCCATTCTTATCTGAAGAAGATGCCAAGAAACAAGCCCAAGAAACAGGTTCAAAATTTAAAGAAGATGCTGGTCGTGGATGGCGTAAAGTCGTTCCTTCACCAAAACCGGTTGGTATCAAAGAAGCTTCTGTTATTAGACGGTTAGTGGACTCTGGTGTGGTTGTTATTAGCGCAGGTGGCGGAGGTGTACCAGTTATTGAAGATGCTAATACAAAGGCATTAAAAGGGGTTGAAGCTGTTATTGACAAAGACTTTGCCAGTCAAACTTTATCAGAACTTGTTGATGCTGACTTATTCATCGTCTTAACTGGCGTTGACAACGTTTTTGTTAATTTTAATAAACCTAATCAAGAAAAATTAGAAGAAGTTACTGTTTCACAAATGAAACAATATATCACTGAAAATCAATTTGCCCCTGGCAGTATGCTACCAAAGGTAGAAGCTGCGATTGCTTTTGTTGAAAATAAACCAGAAGCGCGTGCTATCATTACTTCACTTGAAAATATTGATAATGTCTTAGCAGAAAATGCAGGGACACAAATTGTTGCAAATTAAACAATGTAGATTACCATTACATACACTCCTTATTAATAACAAAGTAATGTCACTCCTTAGGCATTCCTATAATAAAAGAGAGCTAGATATATCTAGCTCTCTTTTATTATAGGAATATATTATTTAAAATAGTTCAAACCCATGGCTGATTTAACCTCATCCAAAGTAGAGGCTGCAACAGCTTGAGCTTTCTCACTACCTTTTTGTAACATTTGATAAACTTGTCCCATATCTTTAGCATATTCGAGGCGACGTTCTCTAATAGGTGATAATTCACGCTCTAAGATATCAAGTAGATAACGTTTTGTTTTAACATCTCCAAGTCCACCTTTTTGATAGTGTTCTTTCATAGCAGTAATCTCTTTTTGGTCTTCATCTCTTCCAAAAACATCAAGGTAATGAAATACCATATTACCTTCGATTTGTCCTGGTTCTTCTACTTTAATATGGTTTGGATCAGTATACATACTCATAACTTTTTTCTTAACTGTATCCATATCATCTGCTAAAAAGATTCCATTATTTAATGACTTAGACATTTTTGCATTACCATCTAACCCTGGCAGACGACCTGCTGCATCATTTTCTGGATAGATTCCTTCTGGTTCAACTAAAACCTGACAATTATAAGCATGATTGAAAGATCTAACTATTTCACGTGTTTGTTCAATCATTGGTTTTTGGTCAGTCCCTACAGGAACAAGGTTAGCTTTAAAAGCGGTTATATCAGCTGCTTGTGCAACAGGATAAACTAAGAATCCTGCTGGAATAGACTCACCAAAACCTTTTTGAGCAATTTCTGTTTTTACAGTTGGATTACGTTCCAAACGTGCAAGTGAAACCAAGTTCATATAATACATACTTAATTCTGCTAACTCAGGAATTTGACTTTGAATGAATAAAGTCGACTTGTTTGGATCTAGCCCAACAGCTAAATAATCAAGTGCAACATTACCAATTGATTCAACAATAGTTTGCGGATCTTTAGCATGGTCTGTCAATGCTTGTTGGTCTGCTAAAAAGACAAATAAAGTATAGCTACCCTCATTTTGAAGTAGAACTCTATTTTTTAAGCTACCTACATAATGTCCAATATGCAACTTTCCTGTCGGTCTATCACCTGTTAAGATAATTGGTTTCGTCATGTTTACTCCTTAATATACCAAAGATATCATTTCATATAGTTATCTTATCATGTCACAAGCCCTATTGCAATTCATCTCTACAAGAAACATTCACCTTATTAAGATGATTAAACATTATGTAACGTTAAATCGTTCTTAATAATTTCAATCGTATAATGAATCATAATAATTAAAAGCGTTATCGTCACACCTAAAATAGCTCTATATGCAAAGATATCGTAAACTATTGCAGCTACCAATGCTCCAACAATAAATGCTAGAACTACCAGTGAATAATTGATAGCTCGTCTTTTTTGCATAGCCGTTCTCTGACGATTAACAATATACTCATACCAAAATTGTAGCATTTTTCGATAATTACCAGAAGTCATTAAGATAGTATATGGTTCAGATTCAATGCGACTTCCTGAAAATGTCAACATTAAAATACCTGTGCTAAAGGCTAATAAAGCTACCCAGATATTGTGGTTTACATTTTCAACAAAAGGAATAAACATAGTAGACAGTAAAAGGGGACATAATGCATATAGACGCCAAAAAGCTGTTACTGCACGTTCTTTAATCACAATACCAACCAAAAAACCAATTGAAAAAAAGAAAATAGAAAATAATTTAGTGATAAAAAAGTGAAAATCATTTTGTCCGAGATTTGCCACCATCAAGATAATATTACCTGTCTGTGTTGCAACAAGGGAGTGAAACTGCATGTGACTATAAACGTCAATAAAACCACCAATAAAACCCAATAATACAGCCATTTTTCTTCCATCTTGTGGCATTATAATATCATCTCTGCGCATTATAGCAAATTCTCCTTCTTGTATTATCATGTTTTCTATTATATACCAATAAAATCGGCATTCAACTTAAAAATATCGAGAAATTTCTTTTCTAAATTTACTTGACTACCAAGTCTCGCTGTTAGATAATAGGTAATAATAAGTTTTGATAAAATAAAAATGTTATGACTGAGTTGTCAATATTATTTATTGACAGCTTTCTCTTTTTATCATGTTATTATTACTAAAGTTAAGGAGCTTATCATGTCTAAAAAAATTAAGAATTTTATACTATTAAATATTGGATCTCTAATTGTTGCATTTGGTTTCAACGCTTTCTTCCTTCATAATCATATTGTCACGGGGGGGATTAGTGGTTTGGCAGTTAGTTTTCATGAAGTATTTGGTTGGGATTCTGCTTTTTTTATTATGATTATCAATATTCCATTGCTCCTTCTTTGCTACTTTGGCTTAGGTAAACAAACCTTTTTAAAAACTGTCTATGGTTCTTGGATTTTTCCTGTTTTTATTAAGTTAACACAAAGTGTACCAACTTTGACCCACAACCCACTCCTCGCAGCACTTTTTGGAGGTGTTATTGTAGGATGTGGTTTGGGGATTGTTTTTTGGAGTGACTCTTCAACTGGTGGAACGGGGATTATCATTCAATTCTTAGGAAAATATACTCCTATAAGCCTTGGACAAGGGGTTATATTGATTGATGGACTTGTTACAATTGTTGGTTTCCTAGCTTTTGACAGTGATACGGTTATGTTTTCTATTATTGGGTTGATAACTATTAGTTATATTATTAATGCTATCCAAACTGGTTTTACAACCTTAAGCACTGTCTTAATCGTTTCTCAAGAGCACCAAAAAATTAAGACATATATCAATACTGTCGCAGATAGAGGAGTAACAGAAATTCCCGTTAAAGGGGGATATTCTGGAACTAATCAAATCATGCTTATGACCACTATTGCTGGTTATGAGTTTGCTAAATTACAAGAGGCAATAGCAGAAATTGACGAAACAGCCTTCATAACAGTAACTCCAACATCACAAGCTTCTGGACGTGGATTTAGTCTTCAAAAAAATCATGGACGTCTTGATGAAGACATTCTTATGCCAATGTAATCGATTGATAATTAAAGCTTTTTCTAGTAGAATAGCAGATAGAATATACACAAGAGGTAACAAAATTGCTTACAGTTTCAGATGTTTCACTACGTTTTAGTGATCGCAAATTATTTGATGAAGTTAACATTAACTTTACAGCAGGAAATACCTATGGTCTTATCGGAGCAAATGGCGCTGGTAAATCAACTTTCCTTAAAATTTTAGCTGGTGATATTGAACCAACAACAGGACATATTGCACTTGGCCCAGATGAACGCCTTTCTGTACTTCGCCAAAATCATTTTGATTATGAAGATGAGCGCGTCATTGATGTCGTTATCATGGGTAATGAAACACTTTATAGTATCATGAAAGAAAAGGATGCTATCTACATGAAAGAAGATTTTTCTGATGAAGATGGTGTTCGCGCTGCGGAATTAGAAGGAGAATTTGCTGAACTCGGTGGATGGGAGGCTGAAAGTGAGGCTTCTCAATTACTCCAAAATCTAAATATTTCAGAAGAGCTTCATTATCAAAATATGAGTGAACTAGCTAATGGAGACAAAGTTAAAGTTCTCCTTGCAAAAGCTCTCTTTGGTAAACCAGATGTACTTCTCCTTGACGAGCCTACCAATGGACTTGATATCCAGTCTATTACTTGGTTAGAAGATTTCTTGATTGACTTTGAAAATACAGTTATTGTAGTTTCCCACGACCGTCATTTCTTGAATAAAGTATGTACACATATGGCTGACCTTGATTTTGGAAAAATTAAACTGTTCGTCGGTAACTATGATTTCTGGAAAGAATCATCAGAATTAGCAGCTCGTTTACAAGCTGATCGTAATGCTAAAGCAGAAGAAAAAATTAAACAACTTCAAGAATTCGTTGCACGATTTTCAGCGAATGCTTCAAAATCAAAACAAGCAACTTCTCGTAAAAAAATGCTTGATAAAATTGAACTTGAAGAGATTGTACCATCAAGCCGTAAATACCCATTCGTTAACTTTAAAGCCGAACGCGAAATGGGAAATGATTTATTGACCGTTGAAAATCTCTCTGTCACTATTGATGGGGAAAAAATCCTTGATAATATCAGTTTCATTCTTCGTCCTGGTGATAAAACTGCACTTATTGGACAAAATGATATCCAAACTACTGCACTTATTCGAGCATTGATGGGGGATATCGAATATGAAGGAACAATCAAATGGGGAGTAACAACTAGTCGTTCTTACCTTCCAAAAGACAATTCACGAGACTTTGCTTCTGGCGAGTCAATCTTAGAATGGCTTCGTCAATTTGCTAGTAAAGAAGAAGACGATAATACCTTCTTACGTGGCTTCCTAGGTCGTATGCTTTTCTCTGGAGATGAGGTTAACAAATCTGTTAATGTCTTATCTGGGGGTGAAAAAGTACGCGTTATGCTTTCGAAATTAATGCTATTAAAATCTAATGTTCTTGTTCTTGATGATCCAACAAACCACTTAGATTTGGAATCTATTTCAAGTCTCAACGATGGACTAAAAGATTTCAAAGAATCTATTATTTTTGCAAGTCATGACCACGAGTTTATTCAAACTTTAGCGAACCATATTATTGTTCTTTCTAAAAACGGAGTTGTCGATCGTATCGATGAAACTTACGATGAATTTCTTGAAAATGCCGAAGTACAAGCTAAGGTCGCTCAACTCTGGAAATAATCCTTTGGCATATCTCTAACCTAATAAACGTGTCAAGATTGAAAATCTTAAAACTATATTAATCATTTAAATAAAAAGGTTGGAACAAATAGTGTCCAGCCTTTTTATCTTAGGAGATATATATGACAATTAACCACTATAAGCTTCGTATACCTTACTATACAATAAGCTTTCTACTCCCCTTCATAATCATAGTCTGCATCCTCTTTACTAAGAATATTTATTGGGGAAGTCCAACAACCATATTAGCAAGCGATGGCTTTCATCAATATGTTATCTTTAATCAAGCATTAAGAAATATTCTTCATGGTTCAAACAGCTTATTCTATACCTTTACAAGCGGTTTAGGTTTAAATTTTTATGCTCTGAGTAGTTACTATTTGGGAAGTTTTTTATCCCCAATAGTTTATTTCTTTAATCTAAAAAATATGCCTGATGCTATCTACCTTTTAACAATATGTAAAATAGGGTTGATAGGTTTGTCAATGTTTGTCACTCTTTGTAAACGTCATTGTAAAGTTAATCGTATCTTACTTTTAGTAATTTCTACTTGCTATAGCTTAATGAGTTTCTCAATTAGCCAAATTGAAATTAATATGTGGCTAGATGTATTTATTCTAATTCCCCTTGTTGTTTTAGGAGTTGATCAGCTACTATGGGAAAGAAAACCTATACTTTATTTCCTCTCTCTGACAGCCTTATTCATCCAAAACTATTATTTTGGTTTTATGACTGCCATCTTTACTAGCCTTTACTTCATCGTACAAATAACCCGTAATACTGATAGTACGGTTGCATTTAAACAATTTCTTCATTTTACCTTTTTATCTCTTTTAGCTGGTATGACTAGTAGCATTATGATTTTGCCAACTTATTTTGATTTAACTACTCATGGTGAAAAGTTGACAAAGGTATCGAAGATGTTTACAGAAAATTCTTGGTACATGGATTTGTTTGCTAAAAATATGATTGGAGCCTATGATACAACAAAATTTGGCTCTATTCCTATGATTTATGTAGGTTTACTTCCTTTACTCCTTTCTTTACTTTACTTTACAATAAAGGAAGTTCCTCGAAGGACTAGATTAGCATATGGATTTTTACTAATATTTGTTATTGCTAGTTTTTATATAACACCTCTAGATTTATTTTGGCAAGGGATGCATGCTCCAAATATGTTTCTCCATCGCTACTCTTGGGTACTTTCAGTACTTATCTGTCTGCTAGCTGCTGAATGCCTTGAGTATTTAGACAACATTTCTTGGAAAAAGATTTTAGGGGTCAATTTAATTTTAGTAAGTGGTTTCATAATCACGTTTTTATTTAAAAAGCATTATCATTACCTTAATCTTGAATTACTTCTTTTAACCTTAACTTTCCTCTCAGCTTATATTATTCTAACTATTAGTTTTGTCAGTAAGCAAATACCTAAACTAGTTTTTTATCCCTTTCTTATTGGTTTTGTTGTGTTAGAGATGACTTTAAACACTTTTTACCAACTAAATAGTCTTAACAATGAGTGGGTATTTCCATCTAGGCAAGGATATGCTAAATATAATCACAGCATTAGCAAACTTATCAGAAAGACTGAGAGAAATAGCTCTACATTCTTCCGTACAGAGCGCTGGTTAGGACAAACCGGCAACGACTCTATGAAATATAATTATAATGGTATTTCACAATTTTCATCTATTAGAAATCGTTCTTCCAGTCAAGTGCTTGATAGACTTGGCTTTAAATCAGATGGTACAAATTTAAATTTACGTTATCAAAATAATACTTTGATCGCAGATAGTCTATTTGGTGTAAAATATAACCTTACAGAATATCCTTTTGATAAATTTGGTTTTATCAGAAAAGCTCAAGATAAACAAACCATTCTTTACAAAAATCAGTTTGCCAGTCAATTAGCTATACTAACGAATCAAGTATATCAAGATAAACCATTTACTGTGAATACTTTGGATAATCAGACAACTCTTTTAAATCAATTAAGTGGTTTGAAAGAGACGTATTTTGAGCATCTTATTCCAAATAGCGTTTCTGGGCAAACCACTCTTAATAAACAAGTATTTGTTAAAAAGAATAAACAAGGGAATACTGAAATTACCTATAACATAACTATCCCTAAAAACAGTCAGTTATATGTTAGTATGCCGTTTATAAATTTTAATAATGAGGAAAATAAAATTGTTCAAATCTCCGTTAATAATGGACCATTTGTACCTAATACTCTTGATAATGCTTATTCATTTTTTAATATTGGTTCCTTTGCTGAAAACAGTCGTATCAAAGTAAAATTTCAATTTCCACACAATGATCAAGTTTCTTTCCCAATTCCTCACTTTTATGGGCTCAAGTTAGAAGCTTATCAAAAAGCTATGACTGTTATTAATAAACGAAAAGTAAAAGTAAGAACTGATCATAATAAAGTTATTGCTAATTATACAAGTCCTAATAGAAGTTCTCTTTTCTTCACTATTCCCTATGATAGGGGTTGGAAAGCTTATCAAAATAATAAAGAAATAAAAATTTTCAAAGCTCAGAAAGGTTTTATGAAAATAAATATTCCTAAAGGAAAAGGCAAAGTAACATTAATTTTTATCCCTTACGGCTTTAAATTTGGGGTAGGCCTATCTATTACTGGAATAGTATTATTTACTGTCTATTATTTTAAATTTGGAAAAAATAAAATAGGATGAGAGTATTCTCATCCTATTTTATTAACAAAAAACGCCGACAAATCAACGTTTAGATGTGTCTTATCACTCCGGCAGCAGGACTCGAACCTGCGACATCATGATTAACAGTCATGCGCTACTACCAACTGAGCTATGCCGGATAAATAAAAAACTGCAAAGCAGTTATCAATAGTCCGTACGGGATTCGAACCCGTGTTACCGCCGTGAAAAGGCGGTGTCTTAACCCCTTGACCAACGGACCATA